>Ga0180438_10001667_pt1 | contig 38789 bp, 36 predicted proteins | sample SS_ome_12_FD_132455 | JGI IMG/M metagenome (GOLD analysis project Ga0180438, IMG submission 132455) | Hypersaline lake sediment archaeal communities from the Salton Sea, California, USA - SS_3_D_2 metaG | ecosystem: Environmental > Aquatic > Non-marine Saline and Alkaline > Hypersaline >... | reverse complement strand
ATTGCAATACCGGCAACAGGCAACACTGTGGATTCTGAGGTGGATTCCCGGTTTGGGAGATGTGCCTATTTCATCATCATGGATACTGACACTCATGAGCACTATACAGTGGAAAACACGGGTCGAAAAGCAGAGGAAGGGGCAGGGATCCAGGCGGCTCAATTACTGGTCAATGAAGGTGTAGAAGCTATTATTGGATCAAATATGGGTCCAAATGCCTTCTTATCTTTGAATTATTTGAATATATCATTATATTCAGGATCTGGAAAAATTTCAGATGTTATGGATCAATTTATCCAGGGAAAATTGAAAAAAATTAATGCCGCCACTGTACCCAAGAAATCGGGTCAATTTACCAGGAAGTAATACTTTCAGCATATCTACAATCCTCTGACTATGTATATTGATACTCTATATATTTGTATCTGTGATACCATATGAAAAGTAACCGTACAAGTTAACGGAAAAGGAAAATAAAATGAAAGAGTAAGGGAGAGTATTCTGAACCTGAGAATAGAGAGGATGGATAGTATGGGCAAAGATATACTCAAAAAAGGAGAGAAAGCGTCTCAATACTCCACTGTGACCTGTTTAATTCTTTCTGGATTGAAGATTATTGTGGCAGTATATACAGGAAGTGTGGCGCTGCTGGCAGATGCAATCAATTCCTTTTCAGATGTTTTTGCATCACTGGCTGTGTTTTTCGGATTGAAATTCTCACAGAAGAAAGCGAATACTCAATTTCCCTATGGATACTATAAGGCTGAAACACTGGCTTCTTTACTGGTCTCTGGATTGATTGTTTTTGCAGGAATTGAAATTCTCATAGAATCGATCAATGCTTTTTTCTCACCTTCTGTTATTAACATGGCGACTCATGCGCTGGTGGTAGTGAGTGTATCGGCTGGAGCCTATTTGTTCCTGGCCATGTATAAGATGAAAATTGGGGAGGAGATTGGTTCTCCTGCCCTGGTGAGCGATGGAAAACACAGCCTCATAGATACGGCTTCCTCGGGGCTTGTGTTTCTAGGCATAGTATCTTCCATGATTGGATATCCCCAGCTGGAATCGGTAGCAGGAATAATCATCAGTGGGTTGATCATATGGATGGGAATCAGGATGGGCAGATATGCTGTACTGGTACTTCTGGATGCCTGTGTAAAGCCAGAATTGATAGAGGAAACAAGATCCATAGCAGAAGCTATTCCTGGAGTAGAAGGAGTGCATTCTGTAAAAATGAGGAGATCAGGACCCTATGCGTTCGGGGAATTACACCTGGAGACAAAGGGTACCCTGACGGTAGAAGAAGGCCATGAAGTTTCTGAAAAAGTAGAAAAGGCAGTACGAGAGGCTATTCCAGAAATCGATTCTCTTCAGGTTCATATAGAACCCCGAAAGGGCCCTCTGAAAGAATGCATAGTGGCAGTACCTGTAACAGAGGACCAGGGACTGGAATCGGGGATCTCTTCTCATGTAGGAAAAACTCCTTATTTTCTCATAGCACGCGTTGAGCAGGGGGAGATTACTCGCTGGAACATTGAAAAGAATCCTTCACAGGATAAAGAGAAGAAGAAAGGAGTCACTGCAGCAGAATTTTTGGCAGAAATGCATGTAGATGTGGTGGTGGCAGATGATCCAGGAAAGGGAGCTCTGTACACCCTCCAGGCCAACAAAATCAGAACAGCAGCTCCCCAGGGTGATACCCTGGAAGAGATTGTCCGTCATGCAGCTCGGTTCTGAACTTCAGACACAGTCCACAAGAACCTTTTTATTCGCTGATAAGTCGTCAATATATATGAATGTACATGTCACCTATCCAGAAATCGCACATGGTATTGCAGCCAGTATTGAGCAAGCTATCGCTCCGCTTCTGGGTACCCCACAAGCCAGGAATCTATCCACCAGTAGGGGGGGAAGAAAGACATCATATATCGATGTCATAGCAGAAGAAGCTGCAATTTCATATCTTTCTAGGAAGCATGGTTCATTTCATCTGGTCACTGAAGAATCCAGATCTTTGGGTGAGGGAGACATCAAGGTGATTCTGGATCCCCTGGATGGGACAAACAATGCATTACTTGGAATTCCATTTTATTCTGTTTCAGTAGCCATCTGGGGGGAGAAAAAATATGGGATGGTGAAAAATCTCACCACCCGCGATGTATATGAAGCCTTTTCCGATGGCAATTCTCTGAAAAATGGTATCCCTATCCATCCTCACTGCCCGTTTTCAATTTCTGCAGGATATATCGGTGAAGGATATGAGAAGGTATTACCTCTCTGTGATAGTTGGAGATGTTATGGCTCACTGGCTCTGGAGCTCTGTTATGTTGCAGAGGGGTCCCTCCGGTCCCTGGTAGATTTGAGAAAGAAGGCTCGAGTGGTGGATGTTGCAGGAGCCCAGATTATTGCAGAAAACGCAGGTCTCACAGTCACCGATGAAAGGGGAAATCCCCCTTTCGAAGGCAGATTTTTTGATGCAGAGGGAAATTTCACTGGAAAGATAATCATTGCAGCCCTTCCAGCATTTCATACAGAAATCCTCAATGCGCTTCGAGAAAAATAGGATAGATAAGAGAATGTAAGATTAAAACAGAAAATGGAAAATAGAAAAAAGAAATCATGGAGTGTCCAGGGATTGTGCAACTTTATGGATTTTTTCAACAGCGTATTCCACATCGTCCCGGGAAACCATGCGATGGGTGACCATGCGTACCACATGTTCATCACGGGGGAGACATTTAATTCCTTCTTTTTCCAGCTGCTGGATAAATACCTGGGATCCTCCCAGTCCAGCCACATTGAAGATGATAATATTTGATTGAACCGTATCAAGGTTGATGGATATACCATTCTCTACAGCCAATCCTTCGGCCAGGATTCGAGCATGAGCATGATCATCTTTTAAACGATGGACCATTTTTTTAATAGCCACGATGCCACAGGCTGCCAATATTCCTGCCTGCCTCATTCCTCCACCCATCATTTTCCTGGTCCTCCTGGCCTTCTCGATGAAATCTTCAGAGCCACACACCATGGATCCCACAGGGGCACTCAACCCCTTGGAGAGACAGAACATGAGAGAATCACATTCTCTGGTGATTTTTTTCACATCCGTGTTCAGAGCAGTGGCTGCATTGAATACACGAGCTCCATCCAGATGTATACGGATATCACGTGGTTTGACAGTATCTGCCAGCGCCTGGATTTCTTCTGGAGTAATGACTGTCCCCCCACTGTTGTTGTGGGTATTCTCCAGACAGAGCAACCGAGTATGGGGGAAGTGTATATTTTCACCTCTGATGGCTTTCTCCACATCCTGGGGATGGAGTACGGCTCCCCGACCCTGTACTGGGTGGGCCATCAACCCCCCCAGGGAAGCCATGGCACCTACCTCATATAAGAAAATATGGGATTGAGATTCCAGAATGACCTCGTCTCCGTGGTGAGTTTGACTGAGGAGGGATACCACGTTGGCCTGTGTACCACTGGTTACAAACAGGCTTTTTTCTTTTCCCACAGTTTCTGCAGCTAACTTTTCCAAGGCATTGACTGTAGGATCTTCACCAAAAACATCATCACCCAGTTCTGCATGTTGTATTGCTTCCATCATCTCTTCAGTGGGTAATGTAAAGGTATCACTTCGCAGGTCCACAATTCTCATATACAGGAGGTCCAGATTCAGGAATAAAAGCATATCGGTGGCAACCTGTGAGACCACTGTCCATAATACTTATAAGAGAGAATAATTTCAGTTTTTCATGGAAAGAATGATTCAGGCACCGGTGAGCATGCCCATACTGATTTTCCTCATCCTATTGATACCTCTCCTATTACTCATGATTTTTATCAATATTATCAGCATTTCCTTTACAAAACTGGGATTTTCCCCTTTTTTTGCGATTATTATTATATTTGGGTCTCTTATTGGTAGTTTTATTAATATTCCTTTCACTGAAATTAAATCAGAAGGAAATGTGGTATCTTACAAACCGTCAAAATATGGATGGTTCATGCCAGAACCCGTAATTGAACACCGATCTGTACGCACTGTCATCTCAGCAAATGTGGGAGGAGCAATCATCCCGGTGTGTGTATCGCTCTATCTTTTAATACAATTCCCCTCAATGATATTTCCTGTGCTCATCGGTACAGCTATCTGTGTTCTTATCAGCTATAAATTTTCCACAGCTGTTCCTGGATTGGGCATTGCCATGCCTGTTTTCTTGGCCCCACTGGCATCTGCCATAGTGGCTGTGGTACTGGCTGTTATTTTCCCTCATGCAATACGAACAGTAATTGCGTATGTTTCAGGAGTACTGGGTGTGTTAATTGGTGCAGATTTGCTGAATTTCAGTAAAATTAAAACTCTTGGAACTCCCACTGCATCTATTGGAGGAGCAGGGACCTTTGATGGAATTTTTCTCACCGGAATCCTAGCAGTCTTACTGGTATAATGTGCCTGGCATCATTCTTTTCAGCATTCCTTTTCTCTATACGTGAGAGATTCCCAGGTTCCCATACTGCACTCAGGATTTCCCCTGTGATTGGATGAAATCTGTCAGCTCCTGCAGATCGTTACAGACCAGGGTGGGCTGAATGGGGGACACAGACAAACTTTCCTCTGTCTCGATTCCTGTCAATACCAGAATGGTTTTCAATCCTGCATTGATTCCTGCCTGAATATCTGTATCCAGACGGTCTCCTATGACATATACCTCAGGTTCCTGCAGTCTGTTGAGGGCTATTTCCATTATCAATCCAGCAGGTTTACCAATTATTAATGGGGATTGGCTGGTACAGGCTTCCAGAAAGGCGAGGATGGCGCCACATCCGGGAATGATTCCCTCTTCAGAGGGGTATGTCAGATCGGGATTCGTGCCAATAAACTCTGCACCATTTCGTATGGCAAGACACGCTGTCTTCAATTTATTATAGTCCAGTGTTCTGTCCCATCCCACCACCACGCATTCACCAGTTTCAGAAATATCATAACCAATGGTTTTAATTTCTGAGAGGAGCCCCCGTTCCCCCACTACCCAGGCAGTAGAGTATGACCTGTTTGATTTGAGGAACAGTGCTGTGGCCTGGGCAGATGTCAGAATATGTGGGGGATCAAGAGGTAATCCAATGGACTGGAGATCTACTGCATACTCTTCTGCAGTTCGTGTGGAATTATTGGTAACAATGAGATAGGAAAATTCCTTGAGAACCTGTAATAATTCAGGAGCACCCTCTATGGGTACTGCTCCTCGTCTCAGCACGCCATCCAGATCTATGAGAAACCCAGTCATGCAATTGACTTACTATCCACTTTTAAAACTTTATCCTCCCCTTCCCCTTTCTTATTGATCTTATATTCCTCGATGTAATTGATTAAAATTGCTGGAGGAGGGTATCATGTGGGAGTTTTATCCAAAGATTCCACCTTCAGGATGAGCCCATGCACAGCTGTTACCACAATAAGTTCCCCCTTTGCTATGAATTCAGAGGCTTCACACCTCCAGAACTCGTTATCAATGCGTGCCCACCCCTGGAGATTGAGATCGGAGTGTGCGATTCCTGTTTTTCCAATTAGAGATTCTTTTCCAAGAAGAGGGGGTTTAACAAGAATATTCCAGATCAGTTTAATAATAATGATATCTTTAATGATGAGGATGGCCATAACACTCAGATATGAAGAAAGAGGTGGATATAAATCAAAAATAGGAAGAATTACAAAAAAGAATGTGGTGAATACGATCTCGTCTATAAGGATGATAAAGAGAGCAGCAATGCGTTTCCAGAACATGTAGGATAATAGATAACCCCTTTTTTAAACTCTTTCATGTGAAAAATTGAGACAATTTTAATATCACAGGGCGGTGTTCGATAATTCGATTCACCTCATATTCTGGGCAATATCATTAATTTGGTGATGTCATGCTTCATGTCTCTTTTTACCGAGGGTAAGAAGGAGAGAGGGAATAGGAATAGGAATAAAAATAGGAGAGAGGGGCAGGACAAGAATAGGAATACGAGCTGGTGTATACCTGAGAATTAAAAGAAATCACAGGGGAATATATGTATTACTTCAAATTCACCTGAAAGGTATGCAGTAGTTCCCAATTACTTAAGAAATACTTAAATTCTCTGATTTCCTAACATACAGTGGTGCATATATGAAAATCTACAGAATACTGATACTTGGGGTATTGCTCATGAGTTGTATCCCTGTAGCGTCCCAACAGGCACAGGGAACCATCCTGGTCGATGTGGGCCATAGTTCTCAGAATATTCAGAATATTCTCAATGATCTGGCCAGGGTACTGGAAATAAATTTTTATGAGGTGGAATTTTCAAGAACGATTGGATATTTAGATCCCTATGATGTTCTGGTAATTGCAGCACCTACTGTTCCCTATTCTGAAGAAGAACAGGATGCTATTCATAAGTTTGTCCTCGATGGTGGCGGATTATTTTTGATGGGAGAAAGTGGTATCCTCAGCTCCAAGAATATAGAAGACTTTAATGAGGTAGCAGGATACTATGGGATTTCCTTCCAGAGGGATGTGGTTATCGATCCTGAGAACAATCTGGTGCTGGATAAGCCTTATACTGAAATCCCTATTATCACTCATTTTGCTGATCATTATGTGACCCGGAATATATCCACCATTTTTTTCATATCAGGGTGTTCTATGCGGCTTTCTCGAATGGCCAGGCCCCTTTCATGGGGAAATGTAGATACGTATGGGGATATTCTTTCCGAGGTTTATGGATTTGGAGGAGGAAACTATGAACCATCTCTCGAGAAGAAAGGAGAAGATCTCATTCTCATGGCATATACCGAATCAGGAAGAGGGAGAATTATTGCAATTGGAGATACCAGCCTCTTCAGAGGAAGAACAGCAGCAGGATCTCTTTGGGAAAAAAATCCACTTGATTATTTCGATCATAAACGGCTGGCTCTCAATATTTTCGATTGGTTATCGGTAAAAACAAAAATGAACAGAATATCAGAACTGATGGATGAAGGAAAAGCACTCTTAGAACAGGGAAATTATGTGGAGGCACAGGTGGTACTGGAAGAAGTAAAAGAAATATCTCAGAAAACCAGAGATCCATTCACCATGCGACAGGCTTTTGAGTTATTGAACAGAGCAGAAAACGGATTAAAAGCAAATGAACTTTTTGAAGAAGGGAAAAAAAGCCTCGAAGAACTAAATTGTGAAGAAGCATCATCTTACTTTAACGAAGCTCTCACTATCTATGATGGATTGGGAAATACTGAGAAGGTAAATGAATGCATGGCACTCCTGGCTGAATGTGGGGACACCACCGCCATGATCTACAATGCCAGCATGCTTCTGGAAGAAGGACAGCAGTTGCTGGAGGAAGGATCATATGCACAGGCCAAAGAGAATATTGAAGAAGCTCGCTCCCTATATAAGCAGGTTGAAGCCACAGAAAAGGTTGCAGAGTGTGACATTCTCCTGGAGCAGATACAGCAATTACAGGGTGAAGAAGAATCAACAGAAATTGCTCAGAGAAACAGAACAATTCTCGCAGGCTTGCTCTTGATTACCACGGTGATAATCATCATACTCATTCTCTGGAGACGATCGCGTCCACCAAAAGAAATTATATCACCCCATCCACCAGGGTACCCAGAACAATCTCGTTAAAGATGCAGATAAGAGCACAAGAGAGACCTATAGTTTTTATTGGGTATCCTGACGGATTCGTCTAATTTCATCACAGAGAAGTTTCATGGATTTACTTTTTGAATATTTTTTTTCCACCAGGATTCTTCCCGGAGTTCTTTCTTCCTTTCCCTGGTCATTGGGATACTGTGCTTGGCTAATCTCAAAATCCAGATTCAGGTGTCTGGCAGCTTCTTCAATTTCTGTAAGAGAGGGATCTTTTATTGCTAGCCCCTTGGCAATTTTTCGCCCTTCCAACCGGGACCTAGATGAATCAATATTGGATACCCAGATGCTCATCTTCTTCATGCAGCAGTTTCACTGAACGTGTTTATAAGGTTTGTGAGACAGGGACCCTGGACAGAAAAACAGAGATAGAGACAGAGGCAGGGATACAGGCACGGGTACTGATCCAAATATTAATATTGAATCTTATATAGGTGGTGCCTGTGGAGGAGGGAGAAAAGCTTATAATTCACTCTCAAAAGGGATGCTATGGAAAATGCACGTGTTCATGTTTATACTGGTAATGGAAAGGGAAAGACGACAGCGGCTCTGGGGCTGGCTATGCGAGCAACAGGTCATGAACTCAGGGTATATATGATTCAGTTCATGAAGGGAAGAATCAATTATGGAGAACTGGAAACGGCAAAGCTTATCCCGAATTTTACAATAAAACAATTCGGCAGACCCGATTTTGTTTCAAAGGAACATCCTGATCCTGAAGATATTAAACTGGCTCAGGAAGGACTCAATCATGCAAAAGACATAATCTTGTCAGGGGAATATGATATTGTCATACTGGATGAAATCAATGTGGCCATGGATTTTGCACTCATATCATCCGAACCTGTCCTGTCTTTACTGGAAGAAAGACCACCTTCTGTGGAATTGATCCTCACTGGACGGAATTGCCCCCGTGAGATTGTGAAAGTGGCAGATTATGTGACCGAGATGCTGGAAATCAAACATCCCTATACAGAAGGCACCATGGCTCGTAAGGGAATAGGGTGGTGACATGACTGGATCTGAAGATGTAAAGGTGACTCTGCTCCTTGAAGGGTTTTTTACCCTTGATTTGGGATTCTTAGTCTATGGAAAGGCTCCATATTATGGTAAAAAATATCAGGCAGCATTGAAACCACTGTTGATCAAAACGGAATCAGATATTGTTCTGGTGGATTCTGGTATGGGAGAACTTCCTGAAGCTATTCGTAAATATTATATGATCGATCGAAAGCAATCCCTGACAGACGCCCTACGCAGGGAAGGGGTGCAGCAGGAAGACATCACCATGATCATCAATACACACCTGCACATGGACCATGTGGGTAATAATGCTTTATTCCCCAATGCCAAAACCTATGTGCAGAAGGATGAACTCGACTATGCCTATAATCCTCATCGATTCATGAGAGCGGCATATATTGAAGAATTTTTCGAAGGACTGGATTTTGTGACCATTAAAGGAGATTACAGCATTTCTGATGCTGTGGAAATCATCTCCACCCCCGGGCATACTCCAGGTCATCAATCGGTGGTGGTGCATGGATCAACAACAGATTATATTTACTGTGGAGATATTGCACCCCTGAGAGAGAATCTGGAAAAAAGAAATATTGTGGGTGTACTCTTCAATCCAGTCCAGGCACTGGAGTCGCTGGATGTATTGAGGGAGATGAAGGGGATTCACATATTTCCCCATGATAATGAACAATTAACCCTGTAGAGTTATTCCATCTTCTATCACCGTGATGGCATGGTCTTCACAAGCAATTTCACAGAGATGGCACTGGAGGCACATGTTCTGCTGTTCTGCATGGGAAACACCATGATGCAGAGAAAAGACTCCCTGGGGACAGATGATGACACACAGACCACAACCACAGCACAGGTCTGCATCCACACGTATATCCATGAGCACAGCTTTCATGGTCCCCATATAAATAGTATTCCCTTTATTACAGTGTGCAGTGAAAGCTGGTAATCACGTAAGCATGGAGTGTACTTTTTCCTATTTTCCTATTTTCCTATTTTCAGATGGAATTTTTCGGCTGCTACCTCTGAGAAACAGAAAGATTTAATAAATTTCCAGGGGAGGTACAGTGATGCCCCTGTATACCAGAAATTTATTCATATTACTTTCCTCCATTACCCTTTTCTTTTCCAGTTTTTACCTGCTCTTCCCCATTCTCCCCCTGTATGTGGAACATATAGGAGGTACTCAGGGAGAGGTGGGAATAATTGTGGGCATATTCACTCTTTCCTCTGTGTTATTCAGACCACTGGCTGGTAAAATTGCAGACAGCGTCGGGAGAAAATCCATGCTGTTGGGCGGGGCTCTCATTTTTCTCATATCTCCTTTTTTGTATATAACAGCCCATACCATGTGGGAGCTGTCACTGGTCAGGATATTCCATGGACTGGGAATTGCAGCCTTTGCCACCGCTGCCATTGCCATGATCGCAGATATCTCCCCACCCCACAGGAGAGGTGAAGCTTTTGGCGTCTTTGGAATGGCTGCTGCCCTGGCACTCTCTGTGTCTCCAGCCATAGGCACCAATCTCCTGGATGCCTACTCATTCAGGGAAGTATTTTTATTGGAAGCCTTTCTGGCTGGAATTGCATTATTATTAGGGGTTCTGGTAAAAGAAACTCATGAAAATGAAAAAATCAGTGTAAATAAATCAATAAGAGGAGCTATTCTTCCATCTATGGTAATTTTATTCTGTACAATAACTTATGGATCTATTGTAGCATTTCTACCATTTTTTGCCAGAAATATTGCTAATTATGGACTTTTTTATACATTTTATGCCCTTTCATCCATTATTATCAGAATCCCCATTGGCAGGATATCAGATACGGTGGGTCGAACCACCATCATCATACCGGGAATGATCACCCTTTCAGTATCTTTAATTCTCTTATCCACTGCTCATTCGCTGGTACTCCTCATCGGTTCGGGAATATTGTATGTATTGGATTTAACAGCGTGTATCCAGTATTAACAGCACTTCTGGTGGATAGAGTCCCAGAAGAAGTACGGGCCAGAGGTCTTTCTCTCTTCACTGCTTCCTTCGACCTGGGAATTGCCACCGGCTCATTCATATTTGGAGTGATGCCCCTGGTATGGATTTATCCCGCGGCAGCTGTGGTGGGAGTGGGTGGTCTGCTTCTCTTTTCAATAGTCGAGTATTTCTCCTGAGGGGATGGGGTGTTTCATGAACACGTGTGCCGGTATCCAATCTACAGGGAGAATTTCCATCTTCTGGGTTGTCGGAGATTGAAAGGAGGCTTATTCCTTTAACCAGAAATACAGTCCCACCATTGCCAATCCGGAAAAGATTAAAATCCACAGGGCATGGTCCAGGTAGAGAGGTATCATTTTTTTCACATAATACTCTCTCAGGGTGAGGGTGGTCAAAGGAAGATCCCGTAGTGATGTGGAGTATGGAGTGAGTTCCATGATATACTGGCGAACACGCAGGATCTCGTCCTGTATATTTTGTGAATTCATTGCTAACTGGATGAATTCATGAAATGCACCTGTGATTCCTCCTACCAGCCAGATTCTGCCTGTCCAGGGTTTCAGATTCCTTCGCTGCCATATCCGTGATACAGAAAATAGGAGAGTACCTCCTATAATGAATAGGTAAGCAAGCACCATGGTGGAAGAGGGTATGATCACCCGTGCCATGATCAGATCGCTGCTGGCACCCTGTTCAAGATACACAGAATAACTATCAATTATTGTATACAGGTAAATGACCAGGACAACGCATCCTGTGAGGGAACCAGAAATGAGAAACCAATCTGCCACTGATTTTCTCCGCAATACACCGATGAACAGTATACCTAGAAAGAGTGCCCCAGCAAAGAAGTAGATTTTGGATATGGATTCAAATAAGGTAGGGATTATCTGGGTCAGGAAGGTACGCATGGTGAAGACCTGGTCCTGCAGAATTGAGATGTTGTCATATAATAAATACACGAAGGCAGGTATGGAAACGACTGCTGCTGGGATGAGGGTGAATCCAGCAATTTTCTGATGGGGTTCCTCTTCTGAGCGGTAATAATAACATCCCACCATCAGTGCACAGAATACCAGCAGGAATCCCAGCTCCTGGAGTACCCGGGCTCCCACAAAGTAGAGCGACTGGTCTGCCAGTGCCTCCCGGGTGATGAGCAGATAAAGGGTCTGATATAATATTCCAAAGAATCCTCCAATTATGAGAAGGATCAATCCACCCCCAGCAAAAATATTCTGAGATGGTTTCTTTTTCACCTTCTTCTTCCTCTTCTTTTTGACCATGCCACAATTCTTTATAGTGACTTTATTAAACTTTCCCCATTCATCTCATCAGGTTTTTCAAGATTCAAGAGATCCAGTATGGTTGGAGCTACATCTGCCAGTATTCCCGGGCGAAGCTCACAGGATTTGGTGATAATAAAAGGGACTCTGTTGGGAGTATGAGCAGTGAATACCTTATGCGTGCTGGTATCGATCATCTTTTCCGCATTTCCATGATCTGCAGTGATAAGCACCACATTCTCATGATCAGGACCAGAATCAGGATCAGTATCAGCAGTACATACCTCCACAATCTGATCCAGGCAATCATCCACAGTTTCGATGGCTTTGATACCTGCCTCCAGGACTCCTGTATGCCCCACCATATCGGGATTGGCAAAATTCATGATGATCACATCATACGCATGAGTTTTTATCTCTTTGATCACTGCCTCGGTAATTTCGTATGCAGACATTTCAGGTTTTTCATCGTAGGTAGCAACCTGCGGTGAGGGAATTAATAATCGAGTTTCACCCTCAAAGGCATCTTCATCCCCGCCATTGAAAAAATAGGTCACATGATAATATTTCTCGGTTTCCGCAATACGGAGTTGTTTCAACCCATGATTACTCAAGACTTCTCCCAGTGTGTTTTTCAGGGAGAGGGGAGTGAACACCACTCTTGTGGAAATATCTTCTTCGTATTCAGTCATGCACACAAAAAAGACATCCAGTTTCTTCCGTTCAAAATGATCAAAAGAATCATCCAAGAATGCCCGGGTCAATTGACGGGCGCGATCGGGTCGAAAATTGAAAAAAATGATGGAATCTGTGTCTGTAATGGTTTCACCAACGATGGTGGGCTGGACAAATTCATCGGTTTCACCCCGTTCATATGCTTTTTCAATAGCTTCATCTATGGAACGGGCAATGAATGTATTTTCTTCTACACCGGTCAGAGCCTCATATGCTTTCTGAGTACGTTTCCAGCGATTATCCCGATCCATAGAATAATATCTTCCCATAACTGTCCCGAATCGCCCTATGGATTGTTTTTGCATATAGTCTTTCACCTGTGATATGTAGAGGAGGGCGCTGGTAGGGAGAACGTCTCTCCCATCCAGGAAGGGGTGGATAACAGGATCAACATCATGCATGGAGGCGAGATCGAGAAGAGCATACAGATGGGATATATGGCTGTGCACACCACCATCTGATACCAATCCCATGAGATGAAGTGTGGAACTGGTGTTTTTCACACGTTCTACTGCCTGAACTAGATATTCTTCCTTGAAAAAACTCTTATCGCGGATTGCTTTGTTTATTCGGGCAAAGTCCTGGTATACAATGCGTCCTGCTCCCAGATTCAGATGACCCACTTCAGAATTACCCATCTGGTTATCAGGAAGACCAACATCTTCTCCTGAGGCACCCAGGGTTGTGTTGGGGTAAGAGCGGAGTATCTCATCGTAATGAGGAGTATGAGCCTGGAGTATGGCATTTCCTTCTCTGTTTTCAGAAATTCCCCAACCATCCAGTATGATGAGCAGGATCATAGCCTGCTCTTTAGGATATGATTATTTATAAAGGTTATAGCCTGATCTGGCCTTGAATACACATGTTTGAGTAGAATCAGAATTTTATAAAATAAAAAAGGGACTCACAGGAGAAAAGAAAAATCTTTCTCTTTTACTTCTATTCCTCTGAGGAAGCTTCATCTTTCTGGGGCTTTTTCCCCTCTGTAATGTTGTAGCCAAAGAGCATCCGTTCCAGTAGGGATGCCATATCACCTGCATCGCGAAATTCAGATTGTTCGAACATATGATAGTGTGAAAACATCTGAATCCTCACCAGGGCCATGCGAATCTTGTTTTTAATGTGCTCATCTTTCTCGTTCTCAAACAGGTCAAAGATATGTTCAACATGTGTATGGGCGTTTTGAGGATCTGTAAGACTCTGATACATACGGGTCAACAGTTCTTGGGGAGCTTTTCGTTTTTTTGCCCATTCTTCCACACAGGAAACTTCTTCTCCACAGAATACCTTTAAAATCCGGTCCATGCCATTCACCTCTCTATATAATGGATCACTTATGTTCTTTTTTTTAATTTCTTTATAAATATGTTGGGCCTGTTTTTCTCTGGTTATATTTCCTGCTCCCCCTGAAGGGGAGAGGAAAGAGTTCCACTGTGGGAAATGGAAGGAAAGTTTAAAAATCTGCTGATAGTACAGTTCTCATGTACTGTAAAAAATGTGGAAGGGAAAATAAGGAAGAGAGCAGATTCTGTACACATTGTGGAGCACCCCTTGCAGAACATCTTTCAGGAAAAATCGATTTTGAAATCCTTTATCAGCCCAGTTATTCTCTTGCAGAGATACATCTCAAGCCCGATCAGAGCATCACTGCTGAAGGAGGGGCCATGGTATACATGTCATCCAATCTGGAACTTGCCACTCAGGCTAAAGGTGGGGTTTTTGGAGCACTGAAACGATCCATGCTTGGAGGAGAAAGTTTTTTCATGAATACCTATACTGCCAGAAATGGACCGGGGACTATTGGACTGGCACCACCACTTTCAGGAGATGTTATTTACAAAGAATTGTCTGCTGAAATCTTTTTCGTGACCTCAGGCTGTTACATGGCTTCGGACCCTGAAATTCTCATCGACACTAAGTTTGGGGGCGCTAAGACCTTTTTTGCCAGGGAAGGACTCTTTCTTCTGAAAATGGAAGGAACAGGATATATATTCATGTCCAGTTATGGGGCACTGCACCAGGTTACATTAGAAAGTGGACAGAAATATGTGGTGGATACAGGTCACATTGTTGCTTTCGATAACAATATATCCTGGAATGTAAAACGAATAGGAGGCCTCAAATCCACACTGTTCAGCGGTGAAGGATTGGTGGCAGAATTTCAGGGGCCCGGTACAATTTTCGCCCAGACACGGAGTGAAGATGCATTTCTTTCCTGGCTGATACCAAAAATCCCCAAAGATAGAGGATAATATCCTTTACTTATTTCTTTATTTTCTCACTTCTTTCTTCTCTCTTCTCCATTTTCTCTATGCATTCAGTATGCATTAATATTTTGTTTTCTCATATCGAATTCGAGGATCGAGGTAGGCATACAGAATATCTGCTACCAGAACAGATACCAGGAGTACAATGGCCAGTAATATGAATGCACCCTGGGCCAGTGGATAATCATAATTCAGGGAAGCTTCCACCATAGTTTTACCCAGTCCCGGCCAGGAAAAGGTCGTTTCTGTCAATACTCCTCCATCCAGAGAGAATACAATACCCAGTGCCAGGTCTGTGACCACCGGTAACATGGCATTGCGGGCTGCATGATGATCGCGAATAGTTTTTTCGGGAAGTCCCTTGGCCCGTGCAGCTATTATATAATCTTCTTTCAGGGTTTCCAGCATGCTGTTTTTCATTATCAACATGCTTCCTGCATAGATCCAGATAGTATAGACGGTCAGGGGTAAAAAGAGGTGATAGAGGATATCGAGGATTTTTGTCCAGGGACTCACATATCCAACAGCACCCCAGATCTCGGGAGTTTTCCATCCCCCCACGGGGAATATATCAAGATAGAAGGAGAATACCCAGATACATAAAAGACCCAGCCAGAAAATGGGCATGGTATAGAAGAAGAGGCCTACCACGGTATTTCCGTATTCCAGTTTTCCCCCTCTCTTCCAGGCGATAATCCGCCCCAGATTGACCCCCAGCACATAAGCCAGTAGTTGCCCCGATGTGAAAAGGAGAACAGTAGGAAAGATTCGCTGCTTGATGATACCGAATACATCCTGTGAATAATAAAATGAGGTGCCAAATTCTCCATGAAGCAAATTGTTCATATAGATGAGAAATTGGTGCCACAATGGTTTATCCAATCCAAATCTGGCCCGTATGATCTCTTTTAATTCAGGAGTCATTCGAGGGGAGATCACCATGGAAGCAGGGTCTCCCGGCATTATCCGAAAGAGAATAAAAACAAGTATGGTTATGATAAAAAATGTGACGATTATTTCTATGATTCTCCGGGCTACAAAGCGATACAGAGACATTGTGATTACCTTGACCTGTAATTATTTGATCAGTTTATAAATTCTCCTGTTCATCGCCGGTGATCTGCCTCATTATATCAATATTCTCAATGAACTTAATGACCTTCCTCAGTTCTTTATCTGTCATCCCCCGGGTGAGATTTTCTATGTTCCTTTTTGCGAGTTCAAACTGTTCTACTCTGTCTGATTTGTGAATTTCCAGATATCCGATTATGACATTGAGAATTCGTCTGCGAATGGTCTTGTCGGAGGAGAATCCAAGTTCCTTCAGTTTGGCTTCCATGAGGGCATCACCTGTGTGTTTACCGATAATGAAGTGCGTTTCACGGTTCAATACCCGGGGATCCATCACTTCATAGGTCTTTCTGTCCTTCAATAATCCGTGAACATGAATTCCCGCTTCATGGGAGAAGGCTTTTTCACCCACCAGAGGTTTCTGCTGGTGGACAGGAATCATGATATATTTTTCGGCCAGCTGGGATAATTCATATAATTTATTGATTTTAATTCCAGTTTTTTTAGAAAGAAGCGTCTCAATACCCATGACAACTTCGTCCAATGGGGCATTCCCGGCCCGTTCACCATATCCATTGATGGTGACCTGAGGATATGTTACTCCTCCCTCCACTGCTGCCAGGGTATTTGCTGTAGCTAACCCCATATCATTATGACAGTGCACCGATAAGGGGACAGAGATATGAGAGGCGATCTGTTCTATGAGGACTTTCATCCGCGGTGGATACATGGTTCCCACCGTATCGGCTATGACCACCCTGGATGCACCCGCTTCTACAGCACATCTGAAGCAGGAAATGAGAAAATCAAAATCAGAACGGGTAGCATCTTCTGCAACGAAATTTGTGGTGACATGATCGGAAGCATACTGAACTGTTTCTCTGATCATGTCAAGGACATCTTCATGGGTTTTTCTGAGCTTATGGGTAATATGAATGTCTGAAGAGGGTACAAAGATGACAATTTCATCAGTTTCGCACCTGAGACATTCGTCTACATCTTCTTTTCTGCCCCTGGCCACAGCCCCTGTTTTGGTTGTCAGACCTTCCCTGGCTATGGTCCGGATTGTTTCAGCTTCAATTTCACAATTAATGGGAAATCCACATACCACAAGAGATACACCAATATCGTCCAGTGCCTTTGCCAGTTCAATTTTCTCTTCTTTGGTGAGTATCACTCCTGGGGTCTGTTCCCCATCCCTCAGTGTTTCATCCCAGATATGAATCATGTGAGCACCTCATTCGGTTAGATTCTGGACTATGTGATCTTACCTTTCTGTAATTGAGAACCCTTGAAAAAGGTTTGTATACCCGGTATTGAACATGGAGATTAGAGAGAGCAGAGCGAAAACTTTTACAGATTCTTTTTTATAAAAGGGAGATATTCCATATATTGAAGGGCTCTGAAAAAAAAGGAAAAAATCAGGTATGTTGATCATAGAGGTCCTGTGCATCCTGTTCATATTGGGTGACCTGATTGAGAAGATGCTCAATTTCTGTGAGTAACCCGAGAATGTGTGTGTCATACCATGAATCTATCTGGTCCTCCAGGAGTGCTGTGGGTGCTTTTTCCACTCCTGCCAGTTCATCGTTTGCCAGTGCCAGCAGAGACATGGCCCGGGAGATATCACCAGAGCTCAAGAATTGAGTGGCATCAGAGAGTGATTCCAGTGCAGTATCGATATGTTCCATCTGATCTAACAGTTCATCAAGGGAATCCAGAGAGATGATGTTCGATGCGTCCTCAAACTGTACAGTGCTCTCTCTCAACTGGGAGAGCGCTGTTTGAAAAGCTGATGCACCAGAAGAAAAGTCGCCACTCTCCACATCATCCAGTCCATCTTCCAGTGCATCCATCAATGTGAGTAATTCGTCTCTTCCCTGCAGATATTTTTCTGCAAATCCATAATAGAGGATATAATTGTTGATAAGCTCTTCAATCTTGGACATTCTTTCCAGATCTTTATCTATCGCCTTGATCTTTAAATCAATATAATCATGATACCATGCAGGAAGCCGTAAATCATGTGTCTGGGAAAAATAATTGCGTGAGTTGTTGAAATGTCCTTTTATTGTGGTTACCGTGCCTGTGAGGTGTTGAGCACTCTGGGATGTGGTTTTTGCATACTGAATCTCATTCTGGAGTTCAGATTCTGTGTCGAGGTCAAATGTGATTTTTCTATACTCGGCTATCTGCTCACTTACAGAGGTAGTGAGTAAGGTATTCCCATTCTGGATTTCTCTATTTGCCTGCTGCACTAGATCATTTGCCTCCTGAATATCATAGGAAAATAGTGAAATATAACTGACAATACCCACAATAATAATGATCACTGCCACAGCAGCAATCATGAGTGGAGATGTTCTCCTCTTGGATTTTCCTCTTTCCCGGGGTTCTTTTTTGGTGGGAGTCTGTGAAGATAAGGTAGAACCACAGTTGCTGCAAAATGCACTCCCTTCTTCGTTGTCATATCCACATTCGAGACAGCGCATATAATCACCGGGGCTGGATACTCCCGGTATAATATAAAGGTTTTCTGCCCGCATATGGATGATATACCGGATATGGAAGAGTGTATAGCGATATATAATTACTATTGAGATTATTTTTTCATAAGAGAACATAATTCTATTGACTATAAGGATTTTTTCGGCAATTATCTTTTTTCCAGAGAGGATAGAAAATGGATAGAGAGCACTGTATGCAGGGCACCTTCATTTCCTGCATTGCCAGGCTCTATACATCTCACTTGAGGTATATCATTGCATTTTTTATTCACTATATCATGATAGGCTGTAACCCAGATAAGTATGTACAGGTGGAATCTACTGCAGAGACCGTATGCCGTGGATGTACGGAGTAATACTTAAAGAGACAGAAACTATTAAATGAATAGAGATACCGGATTGGTATAAAGAGAAAGATCACAAAACATCGAGTCGGATCGGGAAGGGTCCCTTGACACCATGGATTAGAGCACTGGTGTGGATAGGTGATCTCGTGAAAGAGGGTTATAAAGAAACCAAATTGATTGAAAAAGCATTTTGTATGCTGGTGGAAGACATCCAGGAGCCATTTTTTATCCTGGATACAGAGGGATATGTGAGATATGTCAATGAGAAGGCCGCAAATCTCACAGGTACTCAGGATGTGGGATATGCTTTTGAAGATATTATCTCATATGGAGAAGACCAGGATACAACAATACCTTTTAGCACCATACATGAAGAAAAAGAATTTTCACATATGTGTATACACGGACACAAGCACACTATCCCGGTGCATATGTGTATCACTCCTCTTTTTTCGGGAAATACTCCCCTCGGTGCAGTATGTACCATACAGAGAGGAGCCAAAAAAGTAGATGTTGTCCAGGCACTGGAAAAACTGGGGATTATGATTCAGAAACATTCACATGCTCAGAAAATATTTGATATAATGAGGGAAGAGCTGTTCCGGGTAGGAGTCGATTTTTTAATTCTCCATCATGATAGAGGGTGGTTTTCCGTGGATTATCACACCCTGGATATGTCTGAGACCCAGGTGACTGAATTTATCATGGGAGTGCCCTTCGAATTTGCCAAAATACAATGTACAGAGGAGGTGTTGGAAAAAATTCATGATCTCTCGTCATTAGTTTTCACTGACATTTCTTCAATCATTTCTCTGACCACACCATCCATCGATCCTGCAGAACTCACCAAGTTTTTTTCCCTGCTGGCCACTCCCCGGGGAGTCGTTGTTCCACTGACTCACAGAGAAGAATTCAATGGGTTATTGGTTTTGCTTTCCGATAATCTGTCTCCTGAAGACAGGCCCGTGGCGTCTGCATTAGGAATACAGGTTTCTGCAGCACTGGAACGCGCAGATGTTTTTCAGCAGATGGTCAGTGATCTCAAAACACTGGAAACCCAGATGAAAATCAGAACAGAAGAACTGGAACGGGTCAAGAGTAAAATGGAAAGCATTGTGCAGAGTTCTGTGGATGCAATCCTGGCAATGGATATGAAGGGTCGGGTCACTTTTGTCAATAGGGGCGTGGAAAAAATGCTGGGGTGTTCAGAATCTGATATACTCAATCAGCCCATTACCACCTACTTTTCCAGTAAGAAGTGGAAGATCAATCGGTTAATCCATACTCTCATGAAGAAGGGTCATATCGAACATGAAGAACTTCCCTTCATTACTCAGGATGGAAGAATTATCCATACACTGGCGTCTCTTTCTCTTTTGAAAAACGATAATCAGAAAGTGCTGGGGATCATGCTTATTCTCAAGGATATTACTGAACAGAAACGATTACAGCAGACATTAGAATCATTGAACAAGGCAGCCTCACGTATCCAAAAGGTGAAAACGCAGCAGGAAATTTTCACTGTCACTGCAGAGGAATTGAACAGATTCAATTTTTTTGTTGTTTTTATCATGTTCAATAAAGAAAAAACTACAGGAGAGATTGTGCATGTTACAGACATGTCTGGAGATTTATCCACAGAAATGGAAGGGAAGCAATATGAGATTCCGCTGAACCATCCATTTTACAATCGAATAATCGAGAGAAAGGAAGCAATCTACCTGGAAGATGTCAATGTTGCTATTACCTTGTTGGTGCCTGCCTCCTTACAGGACGCATCTGAAAAAGCAATCGAAACCCTGGGAATTGCCAATAAAAAATTGATTCTGGCTCCTTTACTCAGACAGGATGAAACTGTGGGAATTCTGGCAGTACTCTCTGATGTCATAACATCCCGGGATTGTTCATCCATCATGGCCTTTGCCAATCAGGTATCCACTGCCCTGGAAAACGCGCGATTACTGGAAGAGAGCAGGAAGAGAGCAGATGAACTTGCCCGCAATTTACAAGAACAACATCTCCTGAGAAAGGTGAACAGCACATTATTTTTAGCCCAATCTCTGGATGAAGTCCTGGATGCAGCAATTGAGGGGATGTCCAACATAGGAAACTCTTTTTCCAGCATTATTCTCATCAATGAAGACAGTGCAGAAGCGACGGTAGCCAGGGTGAAGATGGAGTCGCGATTGTTGCAGATGCTGGAAAAAACTGCAGAGTTTTTTTTCCCGGGATTTTCTATGAAAGGGGCTTCCGTCCCCTTGGATTCAGATACCTTCACACATAGGGAGTTCAATACTACCATCCCCCTGGTCTCTCCGGATGTTTCTATTGACACAGCGGAAGTGACATGGGTATCTCTGGATGAGATGTTCAGCACCCTCTTCCCTAAAGATTCACCCTTTTTGGGGATGTTCAAAAAAGCATCCCGGCTCTTAGGGTTTTCTTCAGGCATGGTATTTCCCATACTCATGAAGGGAATTCCCCAGGGTTCTCTCATGGTTATGAGTTCAACACCGTATGGTCTAGCAGATTTCAATCTCATGAGAACGGTAGCAGAATTAATATCCAGTGCTATGGAGCGGATCAGGCATTCTGAAAGACTCAAAGAAACCTTCAATGAGTTACAGGCAGTGCAGCGGATAAATACTCTCTTGAACACTGAGGCACCTCTCCAGGAAATCCTCGATCATATTTCTGTGAGTATACAGAGCATCTATCATTATAAATGTGCATTTCCCATTTTATTGGATCCTGCAGGTCAATATTTATCCTTTGAATATGTTTCCTTCCCCCAGAATCTCCATGAAAAGATTTCCAGATTAATAGGTGAAGATCTCTCAAGATTCAAGTATCCCATACATACTCCCTCTTATATTGCTGATCAAGTGCTCAATAAGAAAAAATGCATTATACTCCAGGGATTTCCTTTTCTGGAAGAAATCATCCCCATCGATGGGATGAGCACATCGATGTCTCAGTTGGTGGGTGATTTTACAAGAGCATTTCATATCTCTCCAGATAAAGCAAGTATCATGATAGCTCCTCTCCCCTATAAAGATGGAGTCATCGGTGTTTTATTTCTGGTTCATGAAAAACCACTCAAACAGGAGGATTACCTGCACCTGGAAAATTTTCTGGACCCTGTGGGAATTGCCATTGCAAAATCGCGGGCTGAAGCACAGTTACGTCAGTCCCTGGAGGAACTGAAAGAGCTGGATAAGATGAAATCCGAGTTTATTGATATAGCGTCCCATGAATTACGAACACCGCTTACCACACTGAAACTCTACCTGGAAATGATGGCTATGGATCAGTATGGGCACCTCTCCTCCACCCTGCAGGAACGGATACGGGTGATGGAAGAAGGGGTCAATCGATTGGAAGAGATTATCAATCAAACATTGGTGGCGTCTCGAGTCATCAAAAATAAATTACGTATCAAAGAGCAGTCTGTTTCACTCATTACTATTACAACGGAGATCGTCAATCAACTGCGTCCCCTATGGAAGGCAAAACATCAACATGTGTTTGTGGAAAGCTCTTCCCATCTTTCAGTGATACAGGGAGATGAAAAAGCCCTATGTACGGTAATGAGCAATCTCCTGGACAATGCCATTCGCTATTCTCCACAATATTCAGAAATTTACATCAGGTTCCGGGAAATGCCCAAGGAAATCCAGTGCATGGTCACAGATCAAGGATGTGGGATCCCTCCAGAGTACATCAAAAAAGTATTTGATGAATTTTACATTGTTCCCAGCAAGACAGAATACGCACGTATGGATGGAAGAACAGGGTTGGGACTTTTCATTGCAAAAGGCATTGTTGAACAACATGGTGGACGAATCTGGGTAGAGAGTGAGCAGGGAAAGGGGTCTACATTTCATTTCATTCTGCCCAAATACAGATAGTTCTGGTTCCAAGACATGACAATGAAGGATGATAATGGTAGAAAGCACCCTTTTCCAGAATAAGAAAAAGGCTTTTAAACCCGCCACTCTGTATGTCTATATGCACAATGTGAAAAGATATGTGGCTATTTCTTTATGTGTACTGATGATAGGGGTTAATGCATCCCTTGTATATTCCTATACTCCCCAGGTAGTATGGAAATTTTACACCAACAGATGCCTTACCTCATCCCCTGTTCTTTATGAGAACATGGTGCTTTTAGGCTCTAGAAATCACAATGTGTATGCATTGCAAGCAGAAACAGGAGAGATTATCTGGCAGTACAGGACCAGAGGCCAGGTAGATGCGATTCCCACTCTCTATAAGAAGAGGGTATATATTGGTTCCCGGGATAATCATGTATATTGTCTGGATGTATACACAGGGGATTTAATCTGGTCTTTCCAGACCGGAAATGATATTCCCTCAGGACCTGGTGTATGGGAGGATAAAATCTATACAGGGAGCAAAGATGGGACAGTATATTGTTTGCATGCTGACACAGGGGAATTATTGTGGAAATTTGAAGCCGGGGATTATGTCTTCGGCACTCCCGCTGTTGCAGAAGGCAGAGTAGTGTTTGGTTCCCTCGATCAAAATGTATATTGTGTGGATGCTGATACCGGAGAAGAAATCTGGAAATATTATACGGGAGATAAAGTGTATGCTCCCCCGGTGATTGATGATACATCCAGGGTGTATATCGGATCATGGGATGATTATATGTATTGTTTTGATCTTCAATCAGGTGATGTGATCTGGAAATATAAAACAGGGCATAATATCTATTCTGCTGTAACTATCTATAAAGAATATCTGTATTTTGGTTGTGTGGATTATAATGTATATTGCCTGGAAGCTGATACAGGAGCATTTGTGTGGCGATTTTTCACCCACAATTTTGTCACCTCCACTCCCACAGTACGGGATGATCGTGTATATGTGGGGTCTGTGGATTTCACCTTTTATTGCATGGATTACAGAACAGGCCATGAGCTGTGGCGGTTCGAAACAGAAGGAGACATTGAATGTAAAGCAGCAGTCACCGACCAGGTTATATATTTCAGTTCCTGTGATGGCCATTTATACTGCGTTAAACGTGAAGTGGGGAAGATAAAGGTTGTTTCCACCCCCGAAGGAGGAGATGTTTTTATTGATGGCGAATACAAGGGAAAAACCCCCCTGGAAAAATCAATGCCTCCCAATGATCATATCATCACGGTGGAATCTGATGATACTGCAGAGACTCAAAAAATCACTCTGGAACCAGAGGAAATTAAAGAAGTCCTCTTTGATTTTGAATCTGATGAAATAAAAGAACCTGCCATTTCTATGGGTATTAAAGAGATTATGGTTATCCTTTGTATTGCAGGAGGGCTAATAGCACTGTATATGACATTCTTCAGAAAATCGAATTGATCCCCCATGAGGGTGTATATGCAGCCGGTTGTAAGAGATAGAAACACTTTTATTACAGATTTCTATATGGGGGTATGGACTTTGAGACAGAACTGGAGGTTCTCAGAACAGAGATTGAAGAGAGAATCTCGGAATTTTTGCATTTCAAAGGAGAAAACTCAATTCTGGAAGAATTTTACCAGGATATTAAAGAGTATATGCTGGCAGGAGGAAAGAGACTGCGACCAATCAGCATGATTCAAACCTATTCAGGGTTCACAGCGAAAGATGAACGCATCGTGACAGCCAGTCTTTCCAGTGAATTTCTCCATGCAGGATCCCTGGTTCTGGATGATGCCATGGATGAAGATATTATCAGACACGGAAAAAAGACTCTCAATGCCACCTATGCAGATAAGATTTTCGAAACCATGAAATTTTCCTTTGAAAAATATGCCAGGGGGGAAAGCTGGATTGAAAAGGGAGGGCTCTTTGATCTCCTCCATGTGCAGAGGTCCCTCTCCAGATATTCCTATGCCCTCTCCTCGCTGGCCTCCAACCTCCTATTTTCTTTATCGGTGAAATGCCTGAAAGAATCTGGATTTGACAGCACAGTCATATTGAAGGCTCTTCACCTGCATATGGAGATGTATCAGCAGTTGAATGAGGGGCAGTTACTGGACATCCTCATGGAAAAAAGGGAACCTACAGAAGCAGAATATCTCTCCATGATAGACAAGAAATCAGGACTCCTCTTTGCCTATCCGGTCCGCATTGCTGCAGTGCTGGCAGGGCATGATGAACCCCTGCTGGATAACTATTCCTTCCCCATGACCAGGGGCTTCCAGATACACGATGATATCCTGGGAACATTCGGCGGGGAAGAAACTGGAAAGCCCACTGATTCGGATATAAAGAAAGGGAAACGGACTCTTCTGGTCATAAAAGCCATGGAAATGGCCTCTGAAGAACAAAAAGATTTACTCAAAGCCACATTGGGGAGAGCAGAAGCAACGCCTGAAGAAATTGGAATGATTCGCACTATCTTCAAGGAGACAGGAGCGTTAGATTACTGTCTGCAGAAGGAAACATATTTCTCGGAAAAGGCAAAGGCTGCTCTCGAATCAATCCCCATGAAAGAACCTCAGAAAAAATTCTTGAGAGAACTGGCTGATTTCGTTATTGAACGAACATACTGACATCATTCAATAATCTCATCAGTATGTGTTGCTGTTATGTATTATTGTCTATTGTTTCCACAGGCTCTGACGTTCTTTTATTTTTCTCTGTTTATTTTTATTTTCCAGGAATTTATAGACTGTAGCGTGCATACATCCTGAAAGCAGCATTTCCACTGCTTTTCGTGCATCAGCCACCATATCAAATTCTCCGATCAGAGCCACTGTTCTTCCATACACACTGACTTTTGTCCCTGTCATATTTTCAATAATCTTCCGGGTCATCCCATTTTTTCCAATAATCCGTCCCTTCACTCGTTTAAGCGTGTGAGGAGATTTTCCAAAATAATCTTCCAGATCGATTATTTCCAGGACATATCCGTCTTCAGCCAGTTCCAGTGCCTTTCTTGGTGAAAATCCTCGTGCAATAGCCTTGATAATATCCCTTCCCTTCCAGACACAGAGAGGATCCTCAAATTCTTCACAGAAAATATGTGTTTGGCCGGATTCAGTATCAATTTCTATATTCACTTTCAATTTTTCTTCAATTTCCTGTTTTGTCTTCCCATTTTTACCTATTATAGCCCCAATTCTCGCCTGGGGAACCCTTATGAATTCTTCCATTCCACCACCTCCTTCAGTATTTCTTCCGGGCTGGGGATGTCACAATATCTGGTAAAATAGCGATGTATGTTATCAACATCCCGTTTCAAAAGTTCCCGGGCCCGTGGATCTTCTAACACCGTTGCCTGTGCAAAATCAATGAAATAGAGGGTATCATGAACCAGGATGTTGTATTCTGAGAGGTCTGCGTGAACGAGCCCTTCTCCATACATGATTTTTACTGCATTTAAGACTGTGTAAAAATCTTCCTCCGCATCCAGTGGACCTGTATTTTTCAGGGAAGGATAGGGAAGCCCATGTTCGCCGAGAAAGTCCATTACCACCACATTTTTATGTACTGCCCGGGGGCGAGGAATGTTGATTTTCCCGGAAAGGGTCTTGAGCGTGGAAAATTCTCTCTGGGCCCACAAGAATACTACCTTTCGTGAATTTTTTGGCACATGGTCATATCGGGGATCAGATGCAATGTAAGACCATTTCGTTCTGAAATCAGCAGTGGCTATCCGATAGATTTTAATGGCTATTTCATTTTTCTCCTGATCACAGCCATGAAACACATTAGCTTCTTTTCCTGTGGATATTGTTCCATTGACCTCGTCTATATGGCCCTGAGTTATGAGTGCATACAGTGTGAGAAGGGTAGAACGGTCAAAAACTTCCTTGTATACTTTAAAGGCTTCTTGCCCCTTTTTGAGCCTTTTCTCTTTAGCCATGGAATCACCATATGTTACAATCGTATGTTTCTCTTTCTTTCCAGCCATTGTGATTGGGCACGTGAATAGCGGTAGATTATATCGCCCCGTTCATCTTCTGCAAGTTCCCATGGTTTCACTAACACCATGTTGTTCACACGGATCCATAATCTATTCCGAAATCTACCCGGGATTCTGCATAATCGTACCTTACCATCGGTGCATTTAACCAACATTTTTCCATATCCCATCATCTGGGTTACTACTCCGATGACTTCATTCCCTCGTGGGAGTCTTATTCTGCCAATCTGGTCTGTCTCTGTTTGGTTTTTTGCCAGTTATCTCACCTCGTTATAGTCTGTTCAGCAAAGACCTCCAAATATTCAGGATGATGCTGAAAGTATTCTCTGCTGGGAGCAATGAGTGCATTCAATTCTTCAGCCACCTTGATTTTGAGGTCCTGGGGATGCAGGGTTTTCTCCCTGAATTCATGTTCCAGTTCTTCATAGGACCAGAAGGTTATATCTCCTCCGAATTTAGAAGGGCGTTTAATGGTAAATTCCCGTTCCCGATCCCTGAATAATAAATAATTTGTGATTTCCAGTATTGGATTTCCTTCCACCTGTCCTGCCGGACAGAATGCTTTTTTAATCTTGTTCAAAATTTCTTTTTGAGAATCATGGGCAAAGATACACGTTTCAGGTTTTGATTTTGCCATTTTTGCCGATATCTGCTGGTCAATTGCTGCATCTTCATCATATTCTCCCATTTTTCCAGGGCTCTGCAATCCTGCCAGCAGGTGATAATGAATAGCTATGGGTTTAGGTAATCCAAGTTTTGGGCCAACATCCCTGGCCAGCATGTGAGCCTTTCGCTGATCCATTCCTGCACACGCAATATCCAGGCCCATCTGATAGATATCAGATACCTGCATGGCAGGGTACAGATACTGGGCTGCCTCCTGGAGTTCTGCCTCCTTTCGTCCCATAATGGTGAGACATCGAGTGATCCTGGCAACGGTGCATTCTTTCAATATCTTGATGATTCGTCCCCAGTATTCAGGATCATTCACGAATTCAGAGTTCCATACGAATTCAACCGTGTCTGGAACTCCCAAAGAAAGCCAGACCTTCTGGAAATATTCACCCACTTTTCGGATCTTTTCAAGGTCACCACCCATCTTATTATTGATCCAGGCATGCCACTCAGCCAGAAAGAGTTTAACCCGGATACCTGCATCCATTAAATCTTTGGTTTTGAGAGCAGTTATCAATCCTGTTCCCAGGTGTGCCATTCCAGATGGTTCGAATCCCTGGTATGCTACAGGGTGTTCCTTCGATTCCAGGAGTACTTTCAACTCCTCTCGAATCACCACTTCTTCGGTGGGTTTTCTGCAGATCAGGTCGAGCCTTTCTTCTATATCCATTCTATCACATCCAGTAGGCGCGTTCTTTAAAAAAGAGAATCGGGTACTTTTTTCCAGTTTTTACTTTTATACCTTTGGGTATTTCCAGGTATATTGTTTCATAATCAGGATTCAGCAGTAATATCGAGGAGGGAGAGGTATCAATAACCAGGCAGGAAAGGAGTTCATACTGAGAAGGGGCCAGAATAGAAATCATATTTTTATTTTCCTCAATTTCTACTTTTTTCCATGGGAGGACCTTTTTATCTGTGGCATTCTTTAAGGTGAGTTTCTGGGATGCATCCGTTACCTCAAATACAGTATCCCCATAGACGACAATGTCTCCTTTCTGATATTTGTGCAGGGAAAAGAGCACAGTTCCTCTGGAAATGGCTGTTCCCTTCTGTTCATCGAATCCTACTGTATGGTAGGATTCTTTTATGGTCCCACCCAGCTGTGTTTTTAACATTTCAGCACTTCTTTTTGCACCCTTTACAGAGGAAAAATAATAATCTGTTCCCTCTTTACGTTCAGTAATCCGGGAGATGAAATCGTCTTCTCTCAGTGAGTGGGTAACACGCTGAGAAATGAGATCTCGTTCTTCTCCAGTGAGCGTATTGTTTTCTCTTCTCACCTGGAGGATCGCCTGATAATAGCCTGATAACATCTTTGCACAATGATCGCACCGTGAGTCCTTAATATACACCCGGAAGCGGGTTTCCTGCTTGAGAGGGCGGGTTTGAGCAGGGTGAACAATTTTTTCCACGCTGAGATGTACCGAAACACCCCAATCCTCCTCCCTCATCTGGAGGAGAGCATCTGGCAGGTGAGTGTAAGACCGGATGATGTGTTCCAGTGAACAGTTCTGCCATAATTCGTAAAAGAGTAACCCACATTCTGTACATCGGCGGATTTTTATATCTTTGAACTGGAGGGGTGGTTCTTTATCCAGAAAACAGGATTCACACAGGCCATCTATTACAGCCCGATGTTTTCCGCATTGATAACACATGATGTCAGTCATAGATCACACTCATGCACACTACACTATAACCTGACCATTTGAGCGTGCACTGTGTCTCCGATTTTTAATACATGGTCAGGATTGACCAGACCCAGTTCAACAGCTTTCCCCACGATTCTATTCCCCACCAGATTGAGAATGGTGGCTTCAACCAGGAGAGGGTCACAATCATGCAAGAAGACTGCATCTCCACAATAAAAGTCTGATTTTACCTCCAGACATAATTCATCTTCTTCAAACGTTTTTCCCACAATATCTGCATCACAGGCAGCTACCAGTACTTCTGTCCCTGTTTTTATAGTCCTCACATAGGTATCAGGTTCCATCACATCGACCTAACAGAATGACGTGCACCACAGGCTTCGCATTGGAGAAAGGTTATTCTTCCTTCCTTTACCAGTCTGGTATCTGGCTTTCCACATTCATGACACAGGACATAGGTGGTGGCAAATTTTTCAATTTTCTCGTTTATCTGGTACTGGCTGAATCGTCCCTGAAATACGGCCCCCCGGCTTTCAAAATTACCAGAAGTGGCCAGTTCTCCAGAGAGAAATTTCATGAGATGATTGGGATCCCGGTTCATTTTCTGGGCTATTTCCTGGAAGTTACGGATAATGGTTCGGTTTCCCATAGTGAATGAATCAGATTTTGGTATTTCAAACCGGCTCTTTTCAAATACTTTTTCAGGTAATTTTGAAAGAGCACGGTCCAGCATATTTTCATAAGCATAATCAAAGTCCATATTGAAAATTCTCTTTCGAGGTTTATAAAGCTGATGGTGGAAAAATACAGAAATACCTTTTTCAAAGGCATCTAATCATGTTTTTCAGGAATATTCTATTCAATACATCTTTATAATGTGGAGGAAGCCAGAATGGAAGATATATGCACAAATGGTAGGGTAATTGAGTCAGGGTGCAGTGAACATGAGAGAAACAGGTGGAAAATTGATGCTCTCCATTGTCTTTCTGCAGTATTATACTACAGGATACATCCTGATAACACCTGAGAATTATGCAAGAGGATACAGAATAGCTTGATTCATACATATTTTGTAGAATATATGCGCAGAAATATACTTACCTTTACCACTGAGGGGAGGACTGATCATAGATTACAAAGCGTGTTTTCATCAGAATTCCACCAAACCTTTATAAATGGCTCTTAGCTGTGTGACCATAATGATTTTGATCGTGGCAGAGAAACCGAAAGTTGCATTAAAAATTGCCAGCGCTCTGGGAGATCCCGAAAAAAAGAAACGATATGATGCTCCCTATTATGTAGTCGAGGATATTATTGTGGCTCCAGCAGTGGGCCATCTCTATAAATTAAAAAATGCAGTCCCTTTCAGGGATTATCCCCTTTTTGAAGTGAAATGGGTACCTACCACAGCTTCATACGCAAAAAATTATATTAAAAATCTCCAAAAGCTTTCTAAAGAAGCTGATTTGTTTATCAATGCCTGTGATTATGATATTGAGGGATCAGTTATCGGATACAATTCACTCAAATATGCCTGCAAGGCAGATATTTCTAAATCCAAACGGATGAAGTATTCTACCCTGACTACCCCCGAATTAAAAAAAGCATACCAGAATCTGGAGGATCCCGGTTACACCATGATAGAGGCCGGTCTGGCCAGGCATGAACTGGACTGGATATGGGGTATGAATACCTCAAAAGCACTTTCCAGCGCACTGAAAAATGCAGTTGGTCAGTTTAAATTATTATCAGCAGGGAGAGTGCAGACACCAACCCTCGTGTTTCTGGAAAAACGTGAACAGGAAATTGAGGATTTTGTTCCTGAACCCTACTGGGAAGTAATTATTGAATTCGAAAAGGAGGGGATAGTAGTACAGGCGAAATATCCAGAAAAGCTGAAAACAGAAGAGGAGGCCCAGAAAATCTATGAGGCCTGCTTGAAGGCAAAGGGCGTGGTGACAGACTTAAAGAAGAAAAAGAAAAAGAGATACCCCCCCATACCCATGGATTTGGGATTATTGCAATCAGAATGCTGGAAGAATTTCAAGTATTCACCTAAACATACACAGAAACTTGCTCAGGGATTATATGAGAGCGGAGTGATTTCATATCCCCGAACTTCTTCACAGAAACTCCCCCCCACACTTAATTTTAAAGAGATTATCAAAGGACTGTCCAAAATCTCTCATTATACTCAGTTTTCCCAGGAAATTTTACAGACTGCATTGAAGCCTGTACAGGGGAAAAAAGATGATCCTGCGCATCCTGCTATCCATCCTACAGGGGAAGTACCCAAGAAATTGACTGGCCCCATGAAGAAGGTCTATGATCTGGCAGTGAAGAGATTTTTTGCAGGGTTTGCCAGTATCTCTCTCTACCAGTCAACAAAGGTGGAAATCACCGTGGATGAATATCCCTTCTATGCCAGCGGAACCATTACTTTGGAAGAAGGCTGGCTCAGGTATTACAAAGAATATGCAAAGATATCAGAAGAACCTCTCCCCCATCTGAAAGAGGGTGAAGAACTGGATATCACTCCCCAGATTTTGAGTAAAACGACCAAACCTCCACCCCGATTCAACCCAGCATCTGCTGTAAAAATGATGGAAAAACTGGGTATAGGTACAAAGGCCACCAGGGCCCAGATACTGGATATTCTCTTTGAGAGAGGGTACATAAATGATAAGAAAATCGAAGTGACTTCACTGGGGAGAAAGACTGTAGAAGCTCTCAAGAAGAACAGTCCGCAGATTGCATCCGTTAAATTGACCCGCCATTTCGAGAAAGAAATGGATGAAATCTATGAAGGAAATAAGAAGAGAGAAGAGGTTATAGCAGAAGCCAGAAAGGATTTAACAGAAATATTCAAGAAATTCAAGGAAAATGAAGAGAAAATTGGAAAAATTATTTACGTTGGATTGAAAGAAATGCTGGATAAACAGTATAATGTGGGCAAATGTCCAGCATGTGGGGCTCAATTACGAATTATTCGTTCAAAGAAAACAAAGAAACGATTCGTGGGCTGCACCAATTATCCGAAGTGTAATCAATCGTATCCTCTTCCCCAGGCAGGTAAGGTAACCCCCACAGATGAAACCTGTGAATGTGGCACACCTCTTATCAAGTTGAGCGGAAGAAAATACTGTCTCAATCCAAAATGTAAAAGTCACACAGATAACGAGGAAATCGTGGGAGTCTGTCCAGCATGCGGAGGCAATCTGAGGGTGATTTATTCTAAAAAAACAGGAAAACGTTTTGTGGGCTGCACCAATTATCCAAAATGTAAAAATTCCTATCCCCTTCCCCAGAGAGGAAAAATAACATTTACAGACGATACCTGTGAATGTGGCGCGCCCATGATCACCATTGGGAAGCAGAAAAAGCGGTGCATTGATCCAAAACACACACCTGAACAGAGATAGATTGTGAGTTTTGTGAGGATTGTCCTGGACTGTATTGAGGAAAAGGCCATAAATCAAGTGTACATAATGATACTATATATTTCTAATATGATGAAAGCATGATAAAATCAAGGAGAGAGCTTCATACTCTCATGGAAAAAACAATCGATAAGAACCTCAGAAGCATGGAGGAACAGGGAGAGTTTTCTGATTATGCAGTGAAAACAAACATCATAGAATCGAATTGTCAAGTTGACGAAATTCCTGAAGTATTTTCAGATTATACACAAATATTCAACAATCTCTTGATCCGGGGGTAAAGATTCGTGACCAATTTGGAATGATCTTCTGAACATCTATTTCTTACAAATTCAGTATTGAGTTTATCATATAATCTTGAATCTTATCCAAATCTCCTACATAAAGCAGGATATAAGATAGTAAGTATTGAACCTCAATTCAAGATCAATGGGAGTGCAACTCCTGATTTAATATTTATGTCAGAAGAGAATGTTTTAATAGCAGAATGTAAGGGTGGAGAATATTATATTGGAACTAACTTGCCTCGACATGAAGAAATTGATGTACGACATCTCGTAGAAAAGGGGATCGATATTCCCTCGAGAGAAATCCAGATCGATGTCGGGGGTATTTGGTGGGAATAATTTTGAAATATTGATTCAGCGGTTGAAGGAAAATGGAATTACATATCCTCAGGTTAAAATCGATACTGTGATCCAAAAGATTTCTGGAGATGATTTTAAAGATTCAGAATTAATTGGGCTATTTTCAGATGCTGTGAGAATTGAAGGAAAGCCTCTACATATTATAAAATTTTCTACAAACAGTTTACATGAGGATATTGCTCCGTATATTATTCAAGCACTAATGGCACGATCAATTAAGGGATCCCCATCATTCACTACACGAGATCTAACAAGAGAAATTTTTGAAGATATTTGGGATTCATTTGATACAAAATATCAAACATCACTCTGTGGAAAAGTTGCAACAATTTTGAAAATGGCTAAAAATAATCAATTAACCACTTATCTAAAAAAAGATAGAGAAACCTGGTCGATAAAGGTTTCTGATCACTGGAAAAGCAGGAAAAAGTTTGCAAAAAATTGTCAAAATTTGATAGATAATCTTTCTCAGAAGACATTATTTGATTATGGGGTAAAAAAGGCATAATACTGACGCGACCATTATATTTAATTGGACTACTATACTTCTAAGAAAGAAAAGTAAGGATAAGGAGTAACCCTTATAATCTCTGCATTTCATGCTCAATTATGATTGTGCACGCAGCCGATGCCCATCTCGGCGTGACCCGTTACCAGAAAATTGATCCCGATACAGGACTGAATATTCGAATGATGGATTTCTGTCATTCTTTTGATTACTGTGTTTCCCAGGTACTGGAATTGAGACCGGATCTATTTGTTTTTTCAGGAGATCTCTTTGATCGGGTCAATCCCACCAATTTTATCCGTAAATTTGCACAGGATCAGCTGCGCAGGCTTTCTCAACATAATATTGAATCATATATCATTCCTGGAAACCATGAGACTCCCCGATCCAGAGGAGTGAAAAATCCCCTGACACTGTACAGAGATATTCCTCATATCCACATTGCGCTATCCCCATTCCAGAAGGAGATCGGTGCATACATGCTGGCAGGAGTACCCTTTACGCATAATCCTGAGACCCATATTCCTTCTCCAGTATCAGGAAAGCAGAATATACTCATGCTTCACTGTGTGGTGGAGGGTGCAGTCTGGGGATCTGAGAGATTTGTGGAATATGTGGAAGAGACGGTGAAACCAGGAGTAATCCCCCCTTATGATTATATTGCACTGGGTCATATACACAAACACCAGCAGCTCAATAATATGGTTTATTCGGGTTCTCTGGAACGGTATGATTTCAATGAAAAAGATGAAAAGAAAGGATTTGTCATCTATGATGGAAATCCTGAATTTGTATCCATTCCTATCAGAGAGATGGTGGACAGAGAGGTGAACTGTACAGGTAAAACAGCCTTCGAAATCACCGCAGACAGCATGGCTGTGTTAGAGGAAATTTCTGGAAAGATAGTGAGATTGATATTGAAGGGTGAAATGGACCCTGTTGCCAGGAAAAATATTGATTTTGCAGGAATACGTGAAAAAGCAAAAGATGCAATGCATTTTCTTTTGAAAGATACTACAACACTGGAAGAATTTGAGGAAATAAAAGATGAAGAAATTGTATATTCGCCTCAGGAAGAATTGAAACGATATTTAGAGATGATTAAAAAGGAAGAAGCATTACAGGAAGGATTACAGATTATCAAGGAGATAATCGGATGATTTTGGATAGCATTCTCCTGTACAATTTTAAAAAATACAAAAAAATTAAAATTTCTCTTGGAAATTCATTAATAGGTATCTTCGGAAATAATGGAGCAGGGAAGTCTTCACTTTTTGAAGCAGTGACCTGGTCGCTCTTTGGTGTGGCACAGAGCATGGAAGGGAGGGAGGGAGTAAAACAACAGGATTTAATCAGGGACGGACAGGAAGAAATGGGAGTGGAAATAGAGTTTTCACTGTCCGGGCACGAGTATAAGGTGGCCCGGTATGTGAATATGAAGCGGGGTGTAAAATCACGATTATGGATCGATGGAAAATTGCAGGCACAGAAATCTCGGGAAGTAATTTCTCGCGTAGAAGAAATTTTGGGAGTCAATGCAAAAGGATTTGTATCTTCTTCCTTTATCAGGCAGAAAGAACTGGATTTGATCACCTCTGCCATTGCTTCTGAACGGAAACGATTGATCAACAGATTATTCAATCTCCGTGTTTACGAAAAATTTGAGGAGAAAGCCAAAAATGCAAGAAAAGAAAAGAAAAATGAACATATGTTCACAACTCGACAGATTCAGGAGCAGGAAAAGGAGCTGGAGTCTCTCCCTGTAAAAGAGAAAGAACTCTCAGAACTCAAAGAAACTGTCAGTAACATGTATACAATATATAAGAATGTGGAGGTTCAGGCAGAAACCATTGCCACCTCATACAGGCAGATAGAGAAAGAATATCGGACATATTCTGAATGTAAGTCACAGCTGGAACTTGTTAACAAGGAGATTGAATCTATAGAAACAACGAAACAAGAAAAGGAAAAAGAATTGAAAGAGATTGAACATGCAGTGAATAGAAAAAAAATCCTGGAACCTGAATATACCAGCTTTTTAGCTTTAAAAGAGAAGGTTTCCGCTCTGGAAGAACGCAAAAAAACATATGACATAAAAATGAACCAGATGCAGAAGCTGGAAACAGAGCTCACTCTTACAAAAAAGAATTTGAAAGAAAGAATTGTAGAATGTCAGAAAGATATTACAGATTATACAAGAGAAAAAGAAGAATTATCTGAATCCAGCAAAAAAATTACAGAAATTAAGGCCAAAATTGCACAATATGATCAGGTCTCTTCTCTCATCGAAGAAACCCTGGATAAATTAAATAAATTAAAAGATAAAGAAACTGCTGTAATTGCTGAAAAGGCTCAGAACACGGCAAAAATTTCAGAACTCAATGAGGAACTGAAGAATATTCAGTCAATTGGGATCGGGGCTCCCTGTCCCACATGCAAGCGACCTTTAGAAGAATCACACTATGAAGAATTGCTCTCCCGATATACCCAGGACATTTCAAGAGAAGAAAAAGCCAGGGAAAAACTGGATGCCCGCCTGAATTTACTCCGGGATATGAAATCAGAATTACAGGCTTCTCTCACTGCACTGAAAAAAGAAGAAAAAATACTGGGAAAATTGAAAACAGAGGAAAAAAAATGGATGGAAGCAGAAATTAGGCTGAAAACTCTGGATAAGAATATACATGATCGCGAAAAGAAAATCAGAGAATGTGAAGAAAATATTACAAAATTGCAGATAAAAAAAGACGAAATAGGATTGATCGAGAAGGAAATAAAATTACTGGATTTTGATCCTGAAAAGTATAACAAAATAAAAAAGGATATTGATGCAAAAAAACATGTGGAAAGGGAAATGATACAGCTCGAAGAGAGAATCTCCAAGAAAGAATCCATTTCACAATCTATACACTCATTAGATGAAAAATTACAGGAAAAAAATAAAATCAGAAGAGAAAAAACGGAAATGTTTGATACATTAAAAGGAATTCCAGAAAAATATGAGGACATAAAGAAGAAAAATGCAGATATTATTCAGAAAAAGCTGAATGTATCACAGGAATATACTCAGAAGAAAACCCAGTATGAAGAACGGGCAAAAGAACTGGAACGATTGCAGACTATGAAAAAGGAGTTGCAGAAAAAAATCCAGGATAAGAAGGAAATTGAGGATATGATAGAAATTTATGGAATTTTACAGGAAGCCTTTAAAAAAATCCCCGTTACCATCCAGTCGCGATTGAGACCACATATCAGGAAAGAAACATCGGAGTTGCTGAGCGAGGTCACAGACGGTAAATATCCCTATATCAATCTGGAAAAAGATTATTCATTGACAGTATATTATGATGGGACATATTATCCCATTTCCCGATTTTCGGGAGGGGAAAAGGATCTGATCAATCTCTGCTTGAGGGTAGGTATATCCCGGGTGCTGGTATCCTTATCATCTCAGAAAAATTTTGCAAGGATTCAGAGTTTATTTTTAGATGAATGTTTTGGAAGCTTTGATATTGAACGGAGAAATAATTTACTGGGAGCGTTGAATCAACTGAGGAAATATTTTGCACAGATAATATTGATCAGCCACATTGAAGATATCAAAGAAGCCCTTCCTGAATCATTTTATGTAGAGGAAACAGGAGATGGAACATCTATCATAAAGAAGATCAAATAAACAATAAAAGAATTGAACATTCTCTGTTTCCAATTCAGGATACAGAGGAGACATGGTCACATAACCTTGACAATCAGGCCATGTATTATGTTTTCTATGGCAACACAGAGCTTTTTTCGTTGTTTTCCCCGATATCACCAGTACTTTATTGTATATGTAAGGACATTCTCGCCAGGGTATTGGTAATGATACCACCTATATCAACCTGTATTTCAACATTACTGGTAGTCACAGATTTATCTTCTTCCCAGAACTATGCCAGAGGATAGAATGGTTAGCTGTAGGATCCAGGCTATTATATATGGTATTAATACTACCAGAAGTGCTTTTTTTGTTTCCAGTGCATATTGTACCTTAATGGCATTTATTGTGAGTAATATTGCCCAGATCACAAAGAGATTGAGGTGATCGTTGATGAAATTCATGAGGAATCCATTACTGGAAGCTATCATCAATTCGTGCGGAGATGAAGGTGTTTTATACAAAATTCCCTGTATGAGTTCCAGAATACCTTTGATAATGAATGGAAGGTATGTATAGGCAATCAGGTGCAGTGTTGAGGTGAATGTAATCTGAGCATCCCTGAGTATTTTAGAAAATATATGAAAGATTCCAGACTTGATCATCCAGAATATGAGCGTTGAAAGGATGCCAGTTATTATGAGAATAACAGAGGAATGACCAGATTCCCCCATTCTACCTTGATTATTACCTATTCGTTCCATGGGAAGGGGAATCATTCCTCCACCCCTTCCTGGACCTTGAGGTGGAGTACCTTTATCTGGGAATTCTCTTTCTTCCATTATCTGTTGAAGAACATCTTGATTTTTCTGTTGAATTAACTCATTCCCGATCTGTGAAAGGAGAACTGGTAATAGGACAATGACAAGAGCAAGTCTCCATCTCTTTTTGAGTTTCAGTTCTTGAAATTTTTCTCCTGCTCTAAATGGATTTAATACCCGGAACATGATGTTATCTCCATATTTTTCATATATGATTCCTTTTTGGTTATTTTACGTAACAAAGGTGTTTTAGAAGGGATGGATAAGGAGAAAATCATTCCTTCATTTGAATTTGTCGTTGGATTTATCCCCCATTTCAAAAGATTATATTGGATAGTATCTTCTCTTAAAAAGAAAAAAAGGAGATGAGAGGAAATATATTTCTATCTCTTTTAGGGATTGGATTTTCCCATAGGTGGCGGTTGGATTTCAATTCCCTGCTCTTCAAGGAATTGGATGACAGCTTCTCTGATCTCTTCTCTTGTAGCACCAGAATCTCGCAGCTCCTGTATCAACTGATGAAGTGCTTCCTGCTGTTCTTCAGTAAGCTGGTCT
>Ga0180438_10001666_pt1 | contig 38793 bp, 45 predicted proteins | sample SS_ome_12_FD_132455 | JGI IMG/M metagenome (GOLD analysis project Ga0180438, IMG submission 132455) | Hypersaline lake sediment archaeal communities from the Salton Sea, California, USA - SS_3_D_2 metaG | ecosystem: Environmental > Aquatic > Non-marine Saline and Alkaline > Hypersaline >... | reverse complement strand
TTGGGGGTCAGTTGGTGATATTACTTTTGATCCTACTGGTTATCTTTATGGCGGTGATTGCGATGGTTATTTTTATCAAATCGAAACAGATCTATTAGGCACAGCAGGAACAACCAGTCATTATTTGTTTTACAATCATCCAACATTAGGTCTTGTTCCTGGTACTGAGCATGGTTATGCCTGGGGTAGTGGCGTGGTATATGACTCAAGTATTAGTGGTATGTGGTGGTTGCCAGAAGGTGATAGTAATGATGGATGGAGTTCGAGTGATGCAGCTTCTCTTGCGCAAGTTATCTTAGGTACGCCTAATGGCACATATATTAATCATGGGGATACTGTTAATGGTACAAATACAGTAGCTTTAAATTCAGCTGCTTTAGATTCAGCAGGCATACTGTATTCTGTTAGATCCGATAAGCATAGTAGTTCTCCTCAAGATTTAGTAGCTATTGAAAAAACTAGTGGTATTGTTGTTACCATGGGTTTACTTACAAATTCAGATATGGTTAATATGACTGCTATTACTTTTTATGAAGATACTTATTTACCAATCGTGACTATTACACCAACAACTAAGACAGGCGGAGCACCATATACTGATACCACAGTTAATGTTGTTGATTACGGTGGCATTACAGCTGCTAATGTGACTGCTTCATTAGGTTCAACTTTGGCATGTACGCAAACAAGCAATACTGTTGTTGATTGTACTTCAACTATTAATAAGGAAAGTATTACAGTCACTGCTATTGATGATGCAGGGAATACAGGCGTTGCTTTAGAAGCAGGTTATGAAATACTTGGCAGATCAGGCGGAGGCGGAGGCGCTGGTGATATTAATCCACCGAGTGCGCCAACAAATATTAAATTAATAGCTGATAATACAGGTAAAGTAACTATTACTTGGACTGATCCGCTTGACAGTGATCTAGGTACTATTGTTATTCAAAGAGACCATAATCCAATTGTAGGTACAATTGTTGATGCAGTTTATGATCAAGTTAATAAAGCAGAGGAAATATATATTGAATCTGGGTTAATACCAGGGGAAACATATTTGTATCGGGTCAGAGCAAAAGATCTATCAGGTAATTTAAGTGAAAATTTAACAGAATATGCAATAGTTATACCAACACAACCAGGTGAGACAGAAGGCGTTGATGTAACTGAACCAGAAGCAACAACACCAATTTTACCGCCAGCAGAAACACCAGATTTAATTTTAACAGAACCAGAACCTGCAGATTCATTACCACTAGGTGTCGCTATTGGTGATTTAGTTAAAGTCTCAGATAATTCAGCAGTCTATTTTATTGATAGTGATAAACGCAGACATACTTTCCCAGATGCTACAGTTTATTTTAGTTGGTTTAGTGATTTTTCAAAGGTTAAGACAATTTCAAAAGATATTATGTCACAAATAGAAATCGGTTCAAATGTGACCATGAGATCAGGTACTTGGTTAATTAAAATAACAACTGATCCACGAGTTTATGCTGTTGAACCATATGGTGTACTTCGCTGGATACAGACTGAAGAAATTGCTACTGCATTATATGGTCCTAGTTGGGCAACAAAAATTAAGGATGTCAGAGATGCATTATTTGCCGATTATCAAACAGGCAGTCCAATTTCAGACATGATTTATCCAACAGGTTCTCTTATTCAATATACAGGTGAAACTACTGTTTATTATATTGAAGGCACAGTTAAACAAGCTGTTAGTACAGAAGTTTTTGTAAATAATTTATTCCAAGATAAATTTGTTAATCGAGAGGCAAGCCAAGACACTAAATATATTACTGATTTTGATTTGGAAGCAATGCCAATTTGGAGTTTAGTAAAGTTAAAATAAGTTAATTGTTTCAAATATAAAATCCCGTACCGATTGGTGCGGGATTTTTTTGTTTTTTAGCAATTGGCGTGTTTGCCTTGCATCAGTAATTCTGTAATAAATTTACGCAAAACAGGTTTAGCCTTGTCTGGTACATAACCTAAAATCATTTTTTGAGCAATTAAGTTATGTCCACGATTGGCTATTACTTTTTGCCGCAGATTTGCATTAGCCTGTAAGCTAATAAACAGATTTTGGGCAAAATCACCTTCTTCGCCTGCATTAGCTATTGCTGGCAAAATATCAACTAAGAGCTCTTCACGAAACGTCCACTTTTTACCATTTTCCGCTTGCATTTTCAGCACCTCATTTTCAGCTTGAACTTGTCTGCATTAAAACTAATCAACTTACCCACTTTCCGCTACCTCGTTTTATTCAGCACATAGCTACCTCCTTTGAGCATAAGATATTTGCATTTTAACAAAAAATATTGCTTCTGTCAATCTTAAAAAATCAGCCCTGTACCATATGGTACAGGGCTGATTTTGTTATGAATTCAGAAATTGGGTTATTTTTGCTATAATTAAACTATGTTAGGACAAATTAAAAGGGGTATAATTAAACATCTTAGTAGTGTCTGGTTTGTCAGTGCTGCTATTTTTTTTATTGGTATAATTTTTTTGCCAGCAGTTTATATTTTAAGCTATGTTTTAAAAGCAGAAAATATTTTTACAGCTGATATTTTAAAGGCAGTTAGTGCTTCTTTTATTATCGGTCTTATTGTGGTTTTGCTAGATTTTATATTTGGTCTGCCATTGGCCTGGATTTTAACTCGCAGTAAATCAAAAATAGTTAAAGTAATTGATAGCTTAGTTGATCTTTCTTTGGTTATACCAACAGCTGCGTTAGGGTTTTCTGTTTATTTGTATTGGGGCAGTAAATATGGCTTGGCTTATTTATTAGGCTTAGATTACGGGCTGTTTTCTGCAGGACCTATTTTGATTATTCTTTTACATATTGTTTTTACTTTGCCATACATGATTCGTTCTATTGCGGCTGCGATTGTTAAAATTGATATAGCTTATGAGCAAGCTGCAGTGACTTTAGGCGCTAAGCCTGTGACTGTTTTTCGCACTGTTTACTTTCCTTTGTTTAAAGACGGGATCATTGTTGGTTCTATTTTATCTTTTACTCGAAGTTTGTCAGAAACTGGCGCGACCATGATGGTAGCTGGGGTTTTTACTACCGCACCTATTTTTATTGTTGGTTTAAAACAAGCTGGTCAATTGCCGCAAGCAGCTGGGGCTAGTATTATTATGATTGTTAGCGCAATTGTGATTTTATTTATTTCTAAATTATTCTTAGGCCAGAAAAAAATTAATTTAGAAAAAATTTATCCTCGTGCTGCTGACTCTTTATTAAAATTAAAGATTGTCAGAGATATTATTTTAGGTCTTTTTTTAATATTTATTATTTTTTTACCAACAACTTATCTTATTATTTTTAATTTAACTAATTTACAATTATTTTTTAACAGTTTAATAGTGAAAAGTTTGCTCATTTCTTTTGCGATTGCTTTGATTGTTACTATTATAAATTTATTTTTTTCTGCGCCAATTGCTTATTTAATTGCTCATAATAAATTTCGTTTAGGTAAAATATTAGACAGTTTAAATGAAATTGTTTTATTAGTGCCCACAAGTGCCTTAGGCCTTTCTTTGGTTTTATTTTGGCAACAGTGGTTACAAGGTGAATTTATAATTTTAATTTTAACTCATTTGAGTTTTTCTTTTCCTTTACTAGTTAAACCTTTAATTACTGCTTTTAAGCATATACCGTTAGAATTAGAAGAAGCTGCTTATTCTTTAGGCGCTAGTAAAAGAAAAATGTTTATGACCATTTTATTGCCTTTGATTAAGCCAGCGTTGATTGCTGGTTCAATTATGGCTTTTATGCGTAGTTTGTCAGAAACAGGCGCAACCTTAGCAGTTAGTGATCAAATCAAGACTATTCCGGTTTTAATTGTTGATTTAGTTAATCAAGGTCAGTTAAATCAGGCAGGCTTTGTTTCTGCAGTCTTGTTTGTTATAGCTTTTATTTTTTTACTTATCTTAAAACATAATAAATTTAGTAAAAATAAATTATAAATATATGCCACAAGTAGAAATAAAAAATCTGACAAAAATTTACCAGGGCTTAAAAGGTGATAAAATAAAAGCTTTAAATCATATTAATTTAAAGATTAAAGACAAAGCTTATAATACCTTATTAGGGCCTTCAGGTTGCGGTAAAACAAGCTTATTAAAAATTATTACTGGTTTAATTAAACCAACTTCTGGTAAAGTTTTATTTAATAAAAAAGATGTGACCAAAAAATCACCGCAAGACAGGGATATTGGTTTTGTTTTTCAGCATTTTGCGACTTTTCCGCACCTTGATGTTTGGCATAATGTTAGTTATGGGCCAGTTATTCGTGGTCGCTCAGCAGAGGAAATAAGTGAAATAGTTAATAGAAATTTAGAATTAGTTGGTTTAGCTCAGCGGGCCAATGCCATGCCAGATGAACTTTCAGGCGGTATGCGCCAAAGGCTGGGTTTAGCCAGAGCTTTGGCCTCGCAATCAAAATTATTATTATTAGATGAGCCGTTGTCAGCTTTGGATGCAAAAATTGGTACGTATATTAGATATGAGTTAAGGCGCATTGTTAAAAAATATAAATTAACAGCTATTCATGTAACTCATAATCAAGATGAAGCCATGACTATTTCAGACAATATAATTTTAATGAAAAAAGGCCAGATTGTGCAGACAGGTTCTCCAGCAGATTTATATGATAAGCCTAAAACAATTTTTGCTGCGAATTTTATGGGCAAATGCAGTTTTTTTAAAGCTAAAAAATTAACTGATCATTTGGCTGAATATCAAGGAGTCAAAATTAAAGTTAAACAAAAAATTAAAGATAAAGAAGTGATTTTAGGTGTGCGACCAGAAAAAGTCCATCTTAGCCGGAAATTAAATAAAAAATTAATCTTTGGCAAAATAGAGATTATAAATTATTTAGGTTATTTATTTGAATACAGGATTAATGTGCAGGGTAATATTGTTAAGGCTTATAAAAGATTTAAGGAAAAAGATATTAAACAAAGATATAAAGTTGGTGATTTAGTCTCCTTTTGGTTTTATCCTGAAGATATTTTAGTTTACAAAGCACCCAAAGATTTAGATAAAGAATTAAGCCTTGAATAAATGTTTTTACCTTGACATGAGGGGGGAATAATGTTAAGGTAGAGCATTAAAGGAGACGATTGAGGAATTGTTTGAAAAACGTACAGATGTCCGTCTCCTTTAACTAAAATAATTTCGGGCGAGACGATAAAGCAAATGTCTATAATTAGACGATCGATTCCGTGCCTCTCCTTTTTAACCAGCCTTTTGCAAAAGGCTGGTTTTTATTTACCTTTACATGAGAGAGAATAAGTGCTAAGTTAGATTATTAAAGGAGACGAAAAAAATGTGTTTTAGAAATGATCTTCTTATTGTTTCCTTTAATAAAATATTTTTTAGGTGAGACGAAAGCTCCACTGTCTTTAATTAGACTAAGTCAGGTTTGTCTCATCTTTTTCCCAGCCTCTCGCGAGAGGCTGGGTTTATTTTTTTAAAATATGGGGTGGCTGAGAGCCCTAGCTCTCAGATAGAAAAATTAGCATAGAGCAGGGGCTCTATGCAACCTGAGTTTTTAAACTGGGTTGAAATAATTAAAAAAATATAGTTAGATAAAGTTGGGTGAGACGATGAGACTATTGTCTTTAATAAGACGACTTATGTTCTGTCTTACCTTTTTCCCAGCCTTATGCAAAAGGCTGGGTTTTATTTCTCTTGACAAGCGGGATAAATAGTGCTAAGGTAGATTATTAAAGGAGACGATCGATCCGGTGTTATTAAACGACGCATAGCGTGTCTTCTTTAACTAAAATAAATCCAGGTGAAACGAAGATCATATTGTCTTTAATCAGACGAGAGTATTCCTGTTTCACCTTTTTTATCACGTTGTTCTCGAACGACGTGATTTTATTTATCAAAATATGGAGTAGCCGAGAGCCCCAGCTCTCGGATATAAAATTAGCATAGAGCAGGAGCTCTATGCTACCCGAGTTTTTAAACTGGGTTGAAATAATTAAGAAAATATAGTTAAATAAATTTGGGTGAGACGAGTAGAAAATTGTCTTTTATAAAACGATCTTGACAATGTCTCACCCTTTTTTATTTCTTGACATAAAAAAAAGAAAGTGTTAAACTGATTTGTTAAAGGAGATGATTACTGGAATGTTATTTTAACGAGTTAGAATTTATCTCCTTTAATAAAATATTTTCAAAGGTGAGACGATTGGTTAGGTGTCTTTAATTAGACGAGGAGCAACCTGTCTCACCTTTTTTATCACGTCGTTCTCGAACGACGTGATTTTATTTATCAAAATATGGAGTAGCCGAGAGCCCCAGCTCTCGGATATAAAATTAGCATAGAGCAGGGACTCTATGCTATCCGAGTTTTTAAAATAGGTTGAAATAATTAAGAAAATATAGTTAGATAAAAGTGGGCGAGACGACTTTACTTTTGTCTTTTATTAGACGACGAGTCGAATGTCTCACCCTTTTTCCCAGCCTCTCGCCAGAGGCTGGGTAATTTTATGCTATAATTTAACCATGGACAAACAAGCCAAAAATTTTTTTAAATATTTAAGCAGTTTATTGGTAATTGTCTTTTTTTTAATTGGTTTTGTAGTTCAGTCGCAAGATGACAGACAAAATTTAGAAGTTTGTTTTTTGGATATAGGACAAGGTGATGCGATTTTAATTAAAACGCCTTATGAACAAAATATTTTAATAGACGGAGGGCCTGATAATACGATTTTAGCGCAATTAGGTCAGAATTTGGCTTTTTTTGACAAAGAATTAGATTTAGTGATTTTAACTCATCCGCATTCTGATCATGTGGCTGGCTTAATTAATGTTTTACGTCGTTATGAGGTTAAAAAAATATTATTAACTGGAGTTTTGCATAATAGCCCTGATTATATGACTTTTTTAGATGAGATTAGAAAACAAAATATTTCTACTGAAATTATTAAAGCGCAGCAAGATATTGATTTAGGGGAGCAATTAGTTTTAAAAATTATTTATCCTTGGTCTGATTTGCGGGATAAACAAGTAGAAGAATTAAATAATACTTCAATTGTTACCCAATTAATTTATAAAAACAACTCTTTTTTATTGACCGGTGATGCTGAAATACCAGTAGAACAAGAATTACTAGCTAGTGATACTTATTTGCGGTCCCAAGTTTTAAAAGTTGGCCATCATGGCAGTAAGTCTTCTACTAGCCAAGAATTTTTAGATGCAGTTAAACCACAATACGCAGTTATTCAATGCGGCCAAGATAATGATTTTGGGCATCCGCATTTAAGAACCATTAAAAGATTAGAAGATAATAATATTCAGATTTTACGTAATGATTTATTGGGAACAATAATTTTTATTGCTGACGGCCAGAATTTACAAATAAAAAATCGGGAATAAATCCCGATTTAATTTTCAGCTCAAATTTGTGAAATTTGCTGGTCATTTGGCTGACAACTATGATTTTTAAAAAATAATTCTTTGAGCACTGTTTGTGCATCAGTAATTTGTTGGCCTTTATTGTTAAGTCGAACACATTTGATGTGTTTATCAGTAACCTCAATAATTTTAACAAAACGGATAAAAAATCCTTGATGTAGTTCGTCTTTGAGGAAATGATTTTTAAAGTCTCTACGGCTAATTCGTTGTTGTTGTAGAATTTCGCCGTTTACAGCAATCATTATAATTTCAATTTCATTATGATCATCCAGCTCTGCTTTGTTATTAATTATTGCGCTTTGGCGCCAAATCTGCCCTTCAGCGATTGTTGTAACTGACATGATTATCCCTCCTTTCATTTTTAAATTAGCATTAGTTAAAATCAATGTCAACCTTGATATATAATTTAATTTTTGTTAAAATAAGGTTAAATTTTATTAAATAATTAAATTTTTAATTTATGGAAGATCCAAAAAAAGAACGCACTCTTTTTTTAATTAAGCCTGATGGAGTTAGAAAGGGTTTAATCGGTGAAGTTATAAAAAGAATTGAGCAAACAGGTTTAAAAATTGTTGCTTTAAAAGTAGTTAAACCAACAAGAGAATTAACAGAAGGGCATTTACCAGGTTCTGATAAGTGGATGAAGGGTATGGGTAATAAAACATTAGGTGATTATAAAGAAAAAAATATGGATCCGATTAAAGAAATGGGCACTGATGATCCTTTGGAAATCGGCAAAGAAATTTATGAATGGTTAATTAAATATTATACTTCTGGCGTAATTGTGGCAGGTATAGCTGAGGGTAATCGGGCAATTGAGATTGTACGCAAAATTATGGGTAATACTATTCCTGTTAATGCAGCGGCTGGGACAATTCGCGGGGATTTTTCTACTGATTCGCCTTCTTTAGCCAATCAAGAAAAAAGAGCGATTGCTAATATGACTCATGCTTCAGGTGATCCTACAGAAGCAGCTCAAGAGATGGCCAATTGGTTTAAACCAGAAGAGATTGCTGAATATGGAGATTAAAGTTGACAAACAAACTGAATTCTGCTAAACTTAAATTAATATGATAACCACTAAAGTATTACAATTAGAAAAAGTTGATCTAAGAGCAAGTTTACTAGCTTTATTACTTTTATTATTAAGCCATTTTGTAGTGGTTAGTTTTAAGTTAGCGACACAATAATTTACATATAAATTTTGTCACAACTAGCCACTACAAGTGGCTAGTTTTATTTTAGGTACATTAAAAAACAAGCACTGAACTACAAATGTTCAGGATAAGGAGGGGCTTATGGATAACATGAATTTACAGGTTAATGAACAGCAAACAGGTTTTAGAGAAAATCAGTTTAATCAAAAGGAAAATGAGCATGAACTATATTTTGACTACCCTGACTTAAGGGTATTTGAGCAATGTCGCCAATCAGCTGATTGGCCTGAACAAATTTTGGCACGACCATAAACAGCCCGCCTACGCATAAAGCTTTGGTGGGTAAAGGAGGGGTTAAAATGGCAGAAGAAAAAAGGGAAATTTTTGAGTTTAAGTTTATGTGTGAAAAATGCGGTCATCAAGTCATAACCCGTACTGATGACGGCATAAGTGTAAAAGATTGTACCAAATGCGGGGGAGACATGAAATATGTTTCCATGAAAGAAATTGATCCAAATGATGTTGTCTCTGAGCAAACAAAACATATTAAAAGTCTGCAGTTATAAAAAAATGCCCTGTGTATTTTATACACAGGGCTTTTTATTTTACAATGTTGACAATGAAATATAAATATTTTAAACTAATAATATATGAATTTTATTGACCAAAAGTCCAAGATTACTATTTATGCTAATATTTTAGTCTTAGTGGTAGTTTTAGTATTAGTCACAGTTACAGTGGCCCGGGTTTTTAATAGTTATTAAGATAATTTTTACATATTAAAAAAGGGCCACTGACAGACAGTGGCTTTTTTAAATTGTTCTTTAAGTTTGTAGGGACGTAGCGCAGAGGGAGCGCGCCGGGCTAACATCCCGGAGGTCTCTGGTTTCCCAAACCCCAAAGGGGTCCCCTTTGGGGAGGGATCCCTTTGGGCCAAGTCCAGTCGTCCCTACCAGTCTTCGCTTCATAAAGAAGTGACGGCTGGGAGACCATAGTTTTGTGTCAGGGCATAGCTTATGGAAAGCGTCTAGGGTTACCCCTTAGGAGATTGTAGGTTCGATTCCTGCTGCCCTGATTTAAAAATTTGGTTAATTGGCGTCAATTTCAAAACAAATCAAAGGAGGGGTTAAATGTCAGCACAAAAGGATGAAGGTAATGTAATGGATTTTTTTGAACTGGAACAAGAATTAGAGAGACTTGAAGGGCGTTATGGTCATTATTTAACAGAATCAATGGCCATAGAGCACAAATTAGCTAATGGCATGACGCAATGCTGGGAAACAAGATTTGCACGTTTAAATGATTTAAAAACACGCTTAATGCCGCAAGTACAGGCTAAAATTGAATCATTACGTTTGCAATTAGGCAGAGGCTGCTATTAACTACAAAAGACCCCAAACTATTAGGTGCGGGGTCTTTATTTTTGTTTATGTAAATGTTATAATAAAAGTGACCACATAATTGTATTAGTTCTAGGACAACCTTATTTAATGGGAGGTTTATATCTTATTCTGTCGTGGCAGGATAATGCAACCACCCACCTGGCTTTTAAGCTGGAAACTAGACAATTATGCGGTCATATGAGATCACTCTTAGAGTGATTTTTTATATTGCGAAATCCTCAAAATATGATAAAATGTAGATAAGGAAAGTTTGCTTAGATTAGAGTAAATTTTTTTATGATATCTAATAAAAAATTAAATCAAATTTTAGTTAAAGCCGGGAAGATTAAGCCTTCGCAGTATGATTTTGCTTTAAAAAAAGCAAAAAAGAAAAAAATTGCCTTAGAACAAGCCTTAATTGAGGACGGTATTATTCCTAAAGAAGAGTTGGGTGAATTAATTGCTAAGGAATTAGGCGTGCCTTATATTAATTTAAGTAAAAAACCGATAAAAAGAGAGGTATTAAGTATTGTTCCAGAAATTGTTGCCAAAAAACAATTAATGATAGTTTTTGATAAAAATAAGGAAGGCTTAATGGTTGCTTTTAATAATCCTAAGGATTTACAGCTTCAGCATTTTTTAACCAAAAAAACAGGTGAAAATATTATTCCTTATTATACTACGCAAAAAGATATTTTATTAGCTAGTAAACTTTATGGACAGGGTTTAACCGGAGATTTTTCCAAAGTAATAACTGAATATCTGGAAAAAGCAAAACAAGGTACAAAAAAAGATTTACCGATTATTAAGATTGTTGAGGCGGTCATGAAATATGCTTATGAAAATAGAACTTCTGACATACATATTGAACCTTATGAAAAAGAAACAATTTTCCGTTTTAGGGTTGATGGCATTTTACATGATGTTTTATCCATTCCTAGAGAATTTCATAATATGATTGTTGCCAGAATAAAGATTATGGCTGATTTAAGAACCGATGAACATAATAGTGCGCAGGATGGTAAGTTGCAAATTGTTTTACCAGAGGAAAAATTAGATACTAGAGTTTCCATTATTCCCATTGTTGAAGGTGAAAAAGCTGTTTTGCGTTTACTTTCCAAAAAAATAAGAGCTTATAATTTGGATAATCTAGGTATTGCTGACCAAGATTTGAAAAAGGTAAAAAAGGCTATAAAAAAACCATGGGGTATGATTTTAGCAACTGGGGCTACAGGTTCAGGTAAAACAACAACTTTATACGCGATTTTAAAGATATTGAATACTCGGGAAGTTAATATTCAGACAATTGAAAATCCAGTTGAATATGACATGGAAAGAGTTAATCAAATTCAGGTTAATCCTGAAACAAATTTAACTTTTGCTAAAGGTTTAAAATCAATTCTGCGTCAAGACCCTGATATTATTATGGTTGGAGAAATTAGAGATGATGAAACAGCCCAAATAGCTGTTAATGCAGCTATGACAGGACATTTAGTCTTGTCTACTTTACATACGAATGATTCAGCTACTACCTTGCCTCGTTTGCTAGATATGAAAGTTAAACCATATTTGATTGCTTCAACAGTAATCATTGCCATTGCTCAGAGATTAGTTAGAAAAATTTGTTTGGAATGCAAACAAAGCTATAAATTATCTCGAGCTGAATTATTAAAACTTATACCAGAAGATACAGTTAATAAATATTTGAAAGACAAAAAGGAGATAGAACTGTTTAGAGGCGCCGGTTGTGAATCTTGTCTTAATTCAGGTTATATGGGACGAACCGGTCTTTATGAAATATTAGAAATTAGCCCAACCATAAGAAAATTAATTATTAATAAAGCGACTAGTCAGCAGATAAAAGAGCAAGCAATTAATGAAGGGATGACTACTATGCTAGAAAATGGCATGGAAAAAGCCTTGGCAGGGGTAACTACACTTGATGAAGTCCTTAGGGTGCTTTAAAATATATGGCTAAAAAAAATAAAAAAACAAAAGACGCAGACAATAAATCTACTGAGAAAAAAGTAAGAAAAAAGAAACTTAATTTAAATATTAGTATTGGAGTTAAAAAAGTTGAAATAATTTTGTTTACTCGTACATTAGCGATTTTATTAAAGTCTGGGATGAATATTGTTGATGCGATTGCGGTTTTAGAAGAACAATTTACTAGTGGGTTGCAAAAAGCAATTGGTCAAGTCAGACAAGATGTGTCAGGAGGTTTAAGCTTAGCTGATTCTTTGGTTAAACATCCTAAATATTTTAATAGTGTTTTTGTTGGTTTAGTTCATGCCGGTGAATCAAGCGGAAATTTAGTTGATACTTTGTTTCGTATATCAGAGGAACTAGAAAAAGATTTGGCTTTGGCACGCAAAATACAAGCAGCTTCCTTATCACCAAGCTTAATCTTTATGAGTTTGATTGCTTTAGCTAGTTTGTTAGCTTATTATATTTTACCTCAGCTGGTGGTTGTTTTTACATCTTTTGATATGGAACTACCCTTAACTACTAGAATGCTTTTAGGTTTATCCATTTTTGTTAAGGATTTTGGTTTTCTCGTTGTTGTTGCTGCAGTAATTTTTGTATTTATTATGAGATTTATTTTAAGGATTGAATTTATCAGGCCTTATTGGCAGGGTTTATTAATGCATGTGCCCATATTAGGCCAATTTATAATTAAGGTAAACCTAGTACGTTTAAATCGTATTTTGGCAGTTTTATTACAAAGCGGCGTGCCTATTAGTGATGCATTAGACGTAACGATTGAAAGTTTGAGTAATAGGGTTTATAAAATATATTTAAGAAGAATAAAAGCTAAAGTCGTGGCTGGTCAGGATTTAGGAGAGGTCATTAAAAATTTAAATAAAAAAAATTATTTCCCACAATTGATCTCTCAAATGATAAGCGTCGGAGACAAAACAGGCACTTTAGAAACCAATTTATTTTATTTGTCAGAATTTTACGAGAGGGATCTTGATAGTATTAGTAAAAATTTAACAACAATCATTGAACCTATTTTATTAATATTCGTGGGTATTATTGTGGCTTTGGTTGCTATTGCCATAATATCACCTGTTTATGAATTTGTTTCAACTTTAAGTCATAGTATATGAGGACTGGTTTTTCATTAATTGAAGTCGTTATTGTTATTGCAATTTTAGCAGTTTTAATTGTTATTTTTTTGCCAATTGGTCTAGATTTTTATCGGATTTATGTTATTAACAATACAGAAGATCAGGTAATTGGATTTTTAAAACAAGCCAGAGTTGATGCAATTAATCAAAAAAATGATTCTGATTTTGGTTTTTATCATAATAGTAATCAGATAGTATTATTTGAAGGTAGCAGTTATGCCACTAGAAATCCTGATTTTGATTTAACATATTTTATTCCTAATAATATGAGCATAACTGGCTTACAGGAAGTAGTTTTTGCTAAAAATTCTGGATTGCCAAGCCAAACAGGGACAATTACTATCACTTTGGACAGCAGAATAAAAGAAATTACTATTAATGATGAAGGTTTAATAAGTTATTAGTTTATGGCTAAAAAATTTGCACAAAAAGGTTTTAGTTTAATTGAGATTGTTTTTGCTGTTTTTGTTTTTTCAGTTATTTCTCTGGGTAGCAGTTATTTATTACTTGATACTGTTAAAGCCAGCCGTTTAAATATGGAAAAAGTCCAAGCAGAATTTTTAGCCCGTGAAGCTTTGGAAATTGTAAAAACAATTGGCAGTGAAGAGTGGCAAAATTTAACTGCCGGACAATATGGTTTAAGTTTAAGTAATAATGTTTGGCAATTAACTCCTGAAAATGAAGATGTCAGTAGCATATTAAATCAAGGGGAACGTTTTATTACCATAGCAGATGTGGATGATAGCTTGAAAAGTATTACGGCCCAAGTTAATTGGCAAGGATTGACGAGTGAATTTAAATCAGATTATTTAATAACATATTTGTCTGATTGGGAGCAAAAGCAGCTGACCGAATGCTCAGATGGTATAGATAATGATGGTGATGGCGATATTGATTATCCAGCTGATTCAGGTTGCTATATTCCCCAAGATCCTAGCGAGGAAATTGTTGAGGGAGATTTTGTTTGTATTGATGAGATAGATAAACAAATCGTAAAAGTTGAAGGTGGTTTTATCTATCTTCATAATTGCCAATTAACTGGAAATGTTTTAAAAAGAGAAGGTACTGTTTTTGTGTGCAGGCAGAGTACAATCAATGGTAATTTGGATATTGAGGATCCAGCAAATGTGGAATTAGATCAAACAACTATTAGTGGTAATGTTAGCATGTCTTATTTTGCTTCTGATGTAAATTTAATTATTTATGACAATGATATAGATGGTGATTTAGTTATAGATGGAGGCACTCTTTCTTTAGTAAATAATCGTGTCGGAGGGAAATTAGACATATCCTGTGCAACGACTATTATTGATAACTATGATAATGTTATTGATAAAAAAATTACAATTTGTGGAGAAGAAATAAATTAATTAAGTAAGTTTAATAATGAAAAAGTATAAGAAAAATGGTTATAGTTTAATTGAAGTAGTTATCTATATAAGTTTGTTGTCTGTTGTTTTAGTGATTTTGTTTTCCCTTTTTCAACAAACAATATTTTTAAGAGGTAAAATTAATGATAAGGCTGAAGTTTTGGATAACGCAAAATTTGCTTTAAATAAAATTGTTTGGTACATACATGAGGCAGAAGGTTTAAACGCTCCATTATATGGGCAAACCACAAACAGTTTATCAATAAATAATAGTATTCCTGCAAATAATCCAATTGTATTTTTTATTGAAGATGATACTTTAAAAGTGCAAAAAAGCTCTAATCCGGCTGTTCCCTTAACTAATGATCGGGTCAAAGTAGATTCAATAAGTTTTACTAATAATTCTTATGCTGATACTCAAAATATTATTTCCATTTCTATAACTGTTAGCAGTCAAGGCAGTTTTTGGCAGACGAGCCCTATTAGTTTGCAGACATCAGCAAAATTTAAATAAGTATGACTAAGATCAAAAATAAGCAAAATGGATATATTGCCTTAAGTTCAATTATTATTATTGGCGCAATTGTCCTAATCTTAACTCTAGCAGTTACAGCAATTTCCTTGAGTGAAAAGATTTCTACATTAGCTCGGGATCAAGCAACTAAAAGTTATTTTTTAGCTAATACCTGTGCAAACATCGCTATTTCTAAATTACAAGCCGATGAGTATTATGCTGGCAGTGAAACAATTAATACCAGTGATGGTTCTTGCTATATTGATCAGATATTAGGGACAGGTAATAATGATAGAGAGTTTATTACTAGCAGTACGAATAGTGGTTATACAAAAATGATTAAGGTGTTTATTGATAGAATTGAGCCAGATACAAAAATAATTACAATACAAGAATACTATTAATTTTTTATTTTTTATATTTAATTTTTAATTTATTAAAGATATATGTCTTTTTTATCAAATTTAAAATGCATGCTTTTTTCTAAAAAATTTCCCATGGTTGCGGTAGATATTTCTGATACTTCTATTGAATTATTACAATTAACAGCAGGCGGGAAATTACCGAAAATTAAAGCTTATACCAGAAAAAATATCCCTAGTAATTTAATTGATGGGGGTAAAATAATGAATTTGGATAAATTAGCAGAACATTTAAAAAAAGCTTTTGAGCAATCTAAAGATAAATTTTCTAATAATTCTTGCTTATTATCTTTGCCTGACCAAAATGTTTATTTTACGATTTTTAAAATAAAAAAAGATATTAAGGAAATTGATCAAACTATTTACAACTTAGCAAGTCAAAAGTTACCCATTGACCTAGATCATAGTTATTTTGACTATCTAGTTACTGATGAGAAAAACAAAGAAATATTTTTAGCTGCTGCAGCTGAACAAGAAAGCGTTGACCAGTATATTGAATTATTTAAAAAAGCAGATTTGAATTTAGAAGTCATTGATATTGAATCGGCTTGTTTAGCTAGATCATTATTAACTCAGAAAGATCTAGAAACGCCTACGTTTATTCTTGATATTGGCGCCAGGAAAACAGATATTATATTGGTTGATCAAAAGGGTTTTCGTGACCAGATAGATTTACCTGTAGCTGGTAATTTATTAACTAGTATTATTGCTAAAAAATTAAAGCTAACCAATAAACAAGCAGAAAAATTAAAAAGAGAAGAAGGCCTGTTAATTAAAAAGGATGATTTAGGCAAGGAATTAGCTCAACAATTTGACCTGGTTTTTGCAGAAATTGAAAAAATGTGCAATAATTATACTAGGAAAACAGAAAAAAAGGTTAATAAAATAATCATGGTTGGTGGTTCGAGCTTATTAAAAGGTTTGGATGAGTATATTAAGAAAAATTATTCTCAATATAAAGTTGTTAAAGGCAGTCCAGAAAAAAAAGTTAGTATGCCAGCAAAGATTTTTAAAGTAGATAAAGTTTTTTATTGTAATGTTATTGGTTTAGCTTTGCGCGGTTTAAATCAGGATAGTTGCGCTAAAGGATTAAATTTAATTAAAAGTCTTAAAAAATAATTAAATATTAACTCAAATTTTTATGAGAAAACAAAAGGGTTTTACACTGATTGAGTTATTGATCGTGATTGCTGTTATTGCTATTTTAGCAGCAATAGTAATCATAGCTATTAATCCTGCTCGTCAGTTTGCTTCAGCACGTAATGCCCAACGTTGGAGTGATATTAATGCGATTTTAAATGCTAACTGGCAATATGCGGTTGATAATAATGGTAGTTTGCCTTCTACTATTACAGGTACAGACACTGAAATCTGTTTGACAGGTGCTACTTGTACTGGTTTAATTGATTTGACAGTTTTAACTACTGCTAGTACTTATTTGCCTGCTATTCCTTCTGATCCTACTGGATCTTCAACTAATGGCGCTGGTTATGAGATCTCAATTACTGATGGCCGAGTAACAGTCAGTGCCCCTGATGCTGAACTAGGTGTGACAATTTCAGTAACAAGATAAAAGAGCAAGATATTTAATAAATAAAAGTGCTTCTTATAAGGGGCGCTTTTATTTTTATATTGACAAATGGGTGAATTAGGTATATTATTCAATAAGTTCATTTTAAACCAAAAGGAGGTGATTTGTGTGGCAAAACAAGTAAAGGCAGTGGTGCAAAAGGTTATCAAAGAAGGCAAACACGGCCCTTTTGCAGTGGCGCAGGCCAAAGAGATTGATGGTTCAGTGACTTTTTCACTTGAACCAACTGTTTGGCAGGAACAAGAATGGCCCCAAGTAGGCGAAGTAGTTTTATTGGAAAACCTTAGGCAAAAGCGCGCTGGTTGGCGGGCAAAAAAAGCACGGTTTTTAAACCCGTGTGACGAGCAAAAAGCAAACAGAAAGGAGCAAAGGATGGATATTGTTAAAGCACTAATGACAAGATGGAAAAGCAGATTGTTTCCATCTGAGGAAGACCAGATCTGGCAGCAATGGGTAGATCATAAAAAAAGGGAATGGCGTGATTTAATTGCTCTTTTGAATCAGGAAGCTAAAGACAGCTTTAAAGCCCGGGCGCTTTATTTACTGTTTGTTCCTGATATCAAAATGTTTCCTTTTTACTGGTCAGGTGATACAAATGTCTTTCCTTGGTCAAGGTTTCCTGATAAGTCTTTTTTGCAGGGATTGTCATTTGAACTTTTGGATTTTGTGACTGATCTTGTCATAAAATTTCATGAATATAGCAAGACTGACGAAAAATATGAGGATGCCTGGTATTGCTATCAGAATTATTTGCTTGAATTACTGGTTTTATTGCCTGAAGAAAAAGCCCAGAGAGTATTTGATCAGTATGAATTAAGGGATCTTTATACGTGGCAAAGCATGGATGATGCTTCAGGCTATAATCCATTTGAGCGTTTACTGGGTAATGAAAAGATTAACCTTTCTTGGAAAGTTTTAGCTGACCAAAAAATGCAAGAAATTATCAAAGCTGAAACAGAAGGTCAGCACATTCCCCGTACCAAATGGGAAAATGCTTTTGACTGGTATGCTACTGTTTGGGGTTTAAATCTTTATAGTGAAAAATTTCGGTCTGATATTGATTTTTGGGCTCAACAGCTAGAATTCATTTTGGCTTATACTGGCAGTCAAACTGAAAATGTTTTTCCACGACATTACAATGTGTATAAGATTTTTCAAATTCTAGCAGATGATAAGTATCTTAAATTAAGATTTAAACTTGCCCTGCATGTAGTTTTTAATTCTGATAAAGAGTTTAAAGTTTATAGCCAGGATACCTTGAGAAGCGCTCAAATAATGCTTGAGCAGTTTGCTGAAAGAGATGCAGAATTAAAAGTTAAGCTGGAAAGAGCTATTGAGATAGGACAATCAAAACTAGCCGCTGAAGCAAAAGCAGCTCGAAGTGAAAAAACAAACGAAGAATCAATTTTGGCGCAAATGCGTTAAAATAAAAAACCCCCATTCGGGGGTTTTTTATTTTTGTAACTATATAGCGTTAACAGTTGAAATTAAAGTATAAACTTATTCTCTGTTATCTTCTCTTGGCTTTGCTTCATTAACTTTAATTGGTCTGCCTTCAATTTCTTTGCCGTTTAAAAGCTCAATAGCTTTATCACCTTCTTCATCTGAAGACATTTCTACAAAACCAAATCCTTTACTTCTACCAGAAAATTTGTCAGTGATGATTGTAGCTGAAGCTACAGCACCAGCTTCTGAAAAAAGTTCTGAAAGTTGTTCTTGAGTAATGCTATATGGCAAGTTACCTACGTATAAATTTTTTGCCATTTTAAAATTGTCCAATTTACGAATAAAATAAAATTTTATTCGCAATAATTAATTAATACCAGTGATCGACCTGTGCACTTAAAAATTTAGGTGCAATCACCAAAGATATATATATACTAACATAGATATTTATATAAGTCAAGCTATATTCAAATAAAAAAGCTCTCAATTAAGAGAGCTTTAATTTTTTACTGACCAGCATAAATATCTAGCCAGCCTTCTTTATGAAACCAGGGAGGGATAATACTGTCAGCTAATTGTCCTTCTTGTTCAAGCTGACGGTATTCCCAAACACAAGAATTTTCAGATCCTCGGCATGATTCGTATGGTATGCTTGAGGCATTACAAGGATGCGTATATGGGGGATAAAATCCACCACTTATTTCTATAAATGTCTTATTTAGGTTTAAGGCAGATAGTATGACATTTTTAAGTAAGTCAAAAGATCTTTGACTAATTAGCTTTTCAGTGGATATTTCTATTGTCATTGATCTACCTTGAGCATAATAAGGATGATTAATATTGTTCCAGCTTGTGCCAAAGGATGATTTGGTCTGAGCTTCTTGGGGACAGTAAATATAATCTAATCCATGTTCATGGGAACCAATAAAGGCGTCAGTAGCACCATTAATTAGTCCTGTTCTCTGCCAATCCATTTTTTCTGGATGATAAGCAGGGATGATGTGCAAGAGATCGTCTCTTTCATAACGATCAGGAGACCAATGAATAGATTTCCAAAAAGTAAATTTATTCTTATCAAGAATTATAAATTCAATTTTGGTTCTTTTTTCTAGAATTGCTTTGGCAACCGCAATCTCAATCTCCTTCTGGTTCAGACCTTTTACGTCAGGTAAAATCCAGCCGATTTCAACACCATGTTCATCTTTAATCTCAGCCACTACTGCATTAAGCAATTGGGTAAATGTTTCATATTTAGCTTGGATGACCAATACATCAATTTTCAAAGCCTGATTTAGATCCTGATCACTTAGTTTTTTGATTTTTTCAGGAATCTGATAAAAGTTCATCAGTCGATCAGAATCAGACTCTGTTAAATCATTATTTTTTTGTGTAATTATCAGGATCATATTGCTTCTGTCTCTGTTTTTAACATATTGCAGATCGTGAGATAAGACTAATTCCTTGATTTGGCGTTGTGCTTTATCATTTTTAGTATGAAAAACTAATACATCAACCTGATGCCAAAAATCCAGATGAATGGTGGCAATAATTTGTTCAGCTTGATACACCCACCATAAACCAGTAGTAATCTTTTTCAATTGCATTATTTCCTCCTTTTGGTTTGTTAAATAACGAATAATAAAATTTAGCAGAAAAAGATGTGGTTGTCAAGATAAATATTTTGTCTTTAAAACAGAAGAAGCGATTTGCAAATCGCTTCTTCTGCTTTTTTATTTATAGTTTATGATTGCCACAGACCATGGATATTGCAGTATTCTCTGGCCATAATATTTTCTGCTTCAATGCAAAATTCAGCTTCTGGGACTTGGCCTGGTTCAAGTTCTTGGCGATAAACCTGCCCATCAGCAATGATTTCAATAAATTCAATATAATGTTTATCTTCCATAGGATGAGGTACTGAACCAACTTTGACTTTAATGCCCTTATCAGTTTTTTCAATCACAGGTACATGTTTTTCCTGTCCTTCATCTTTAGTTTTAGCTTCTAATAAGTCCATTGGCTGGCCACAACAAATTAATTCACCGCCACCAACATGCAAGACTTCTACAATATTACCGCAAATAGCACATTTATAAATTTCTTTTTTATTTTTTACCATAAAATTAATTGTTATTATTTAGTATTACATTTTTTAGCTGATGTTTTTTTCGGTAATAATAATTTTGGCAAACAAGTAAACCAGCGCCAATGCAATAAAATATGGCTGGTCATTAAAATAATAAAAATTAAACCCACAAAGGTATGAAAAACTGACCATTGTTGTTTTTCCAATCCCCAAAATTCTGTGACATAATTTAAATTACGTCCGCCTTGATACCCGCTATTACCAGAAGGCCAAACAAAAAAGAAGACTAAGCTTGAAACTACAGTAGGGATGAAAAAAATTATTTCTAAAATATTGATTATAGTGTTAAATTTTGTTTTTGACATACGAGATTTTAAATGTTTATTTATAATCTTATTTTAGCATAATTTATTTGATTATAAAATTAGTCGGGCTGGCGGGACTTGAACCCGCGACCTCAAGACCCCCAGCCTTGCGCGCTAGCCAACTGCGCCACAGCCCGATGATTTATTGAATTGTAAAAAAATTAGCGCAGTTGGCTTGGATTCTTTAGCATGTTGATCCAACTGCCTGCTCCGGCACTTTACGAATGAAATGAGTAATAGTGCGGGGCCCTACAGCCCGATGATTATGTTTATTAGTGAATTGGTTTATTAGTTAAAAGACTGGTTATAATAAATTTTATGTTATAAAGTGAATTTAGACAAGAAAAAAACCCGCCGTAGTCCTGAGATTGTCGAAGGACGAAGGCGGGTTTTATAAAAGGTAGGATTTTTAGGAATAGAGTTCGGCGACGACCTGTTTGAGGGTTTTGCCGGTCATCTCGGGATAGGTCTGCATGATTTCCATGGTTGTGGCCAGGTCTTGGATGGGCAGTTCCAGGCCGGTTTTGAGATCTTCTTCGTCAGTGATACCCAGTGCCAGTAGAACAGCGGCTTTAAGGCGGTTACGGGCCAGGGCCCAGACGCCAAGGGTAGTGACAAAAATGGGTTTGCCTTTGACATTGTCAGGCAGTTTTTCCCAGTTCTCAACAGTCATATTGAGAACTTCATCTTTGACAGAGCCCTGGCCGGCCTGCTCGTAAAAATAGCCGGTCTGCAGCAAGGGCAGCATTTCTTCTGCCGACCCTTCAAAGACTACCGTGTCAATACAGCTAAAAATCTCGGTTTCAGTTACCATTCGTGTCTCAGACACTTCAATGATCTCGCCGCCAAAGCCCAGTTCCGAGTAAATCATGGTATCCAGAGCAGAATAAGTGGATTGTTCTCTTTCCACCAAAAGTGCTCCGTATACGGGATGATCCCATTCGCTTTTCGGGATATTGTTCCGACGATAATGACTTACAGTGATCATTACTTGTTCCTCCTATCAGTTAGGTTAAAATTTATTACCTTTTATTTATATTGGGTGAAAAATTAAGAACGATTAAATATATTATAGCATTTTTTAGTAAAAATGTCAAGAGGAAGGGGGCGGTTTTTAAAAAATAAAAAAACACCCCTATAAAAGGGGCGTTTTTAGAGTAATTTTAGTCCATTTTGCCAATCTTAAACATTTTTGTACCGCAGACTGGGCATGTGCCAGTTACTGCAGGACGACCATTTTTCATGGTAATTTGTTTAGGATCTTTCATTTCTTGTTTAGCTTTACATTTTACGCAATAACCTTGAACTGCCATAGGTATTGAAGTTAATAATTATTAAATTTTAAACTTATCAATATTATACTAAAATCGTGCACAAAACTCAATATTTTGTCAACCCTAGCCACTCGCGAGGGGCTGGGTCAAGATTTAAGGTTCAATTTACCCTTTAGCTTTTTTTAAGCTGGTTTTTAAACATTTAGTGCAAATTTTAGTCTTTTTACCATCAAGTTTCTTGGTTTGGATATTTATATGTTTTTTAATCTTAGTTTTAATATTAGAATGGCTTCGTGAGACACTAGTAGTTGTCCCTCGTCCGCAAATTTCACAAGTTCTAGACATAATGATATAATTAGGTAAGTTAGGTATAGGTAAATAGCCTGACTTTAAGGCTATTTCCTGTATGCAAGCATCATAGCAGAATAATTAAAATAAATCAACCTTTATATATGGATCCGCTATTTTTATTTGTTACATTTATTGCTTTTTTTCTGGCTTTAAGCGTGCATGAATTTGCCCATGCTTTAGTTGCTTATCAGCAAGGAGACAGGACAGCAGCCCAATCTGGTCGTTTAACGCTTAATCCATTAGCCCATATTGATTTGTTTGGCACCATAATTTTACCCTTATTATTAATTTTAAGTAATTCAGGCATTGTTTTTGGTTGGGCCAAACCAGTCCCAATAAATTATTTTGCTTTAAAAGATGCTCGTTGGGGGCATGCTAAGGTGGCTTTAGCTGGGCCAGCAGCTAATTTGATATTTGGTATTATTTGTTTGATATTATATGTAGTAGTTTTTAAGTTTACTAATTTGGCTCAATCTAATCTTTTGCTTATATTTTTACCCAATTTAGCCTTTATTAATTTTATATTAATGGTATTTAACTTAATTCCAATACCGCCTTTAGATGGTTCTCATATTTTATTTGCGCTTTTACCTCATAAATATGATAATATAAAAATTTTTTTACAGCAATATGGTTTAATTATTCTTTTATTATTATTAATGATTGGCGTAGGTTTTGTTTTTGTGATTTCTTCTGCAATTTTTAATGTGTTTTTAAATATAATTAATATATTGATTTAGTTTATCAAAATATGAGTAGATCTAAGCATTGACGGACAAGAAAATTCTTGTTCGTTTTTTGATTTTTTTAATATTAATACTTGACTTTTTTTTAATATCCTTATAAAATAAGATTACAATAAAACAAACGGTTTTATTTTTTGATTTAAAAGAATTCAATTTTTAAATTTTGAATTTTTAATTTTTGCTTTTTAATTTTTACTTTTTAATTTTGAAACATGCCAACAATTAATCAATTAGTTAGAAAGGGTCGTAAAAAGACTAGTAAAAAATCCAAGACACCTGCTTTGGAAACTACTTTTAATACTTTAAAAAGAAAAAGAACCCGCTTGCCTAAAGGTTCTGCTTTTAAAAGAGGTGTTTGTCTAAAAGTAACTACAATTACTCCCAAGAAACCAAACTCTGCTTTGCGTAAAATTGCCAGGGTTAGATTATCTAATGGCATGGAAGTGACAGCTTATATCCCAGGCGAAGGCCATAATTTACAAGAACACTCAATTGTCATGTTACGAGGAGGCAGGGTAAAAGATTTACCGGGTGTTCGTTATCATGTTGTGAGAGGACGTTATGACACTCAAGGAGTTGAAGGACGAAAAAGAAGCCGTTCGCTTTATGGGGTAAAAAAAGGTAAAGGTGGCGCAGCACCAGCAGCTGCAGCAGCAACAGAAGAGGCTCCTACTGAAGCACCAGCTGAAGAAGCTGCAGAATAATCTTTTTAATTTTTTAACTATCTAACTTTCAACTAAAATATGAGAGGCAAACAAGCACCAAAAAGAAATATCCAGCCAGATCCAAAGTTTAAGAATGCGCAAATTACTAAGCTTATTAATTATATAATGGAAAGAGGTAAAAGATCTGTTGCGCAAAAGATTGTTTATGATTGTTTTAATATAATTTCTAATAAAACAAAACAAGATGCTTTAGAAATTTTTGATCAGGCAATTAAAAATATTAGTCCTTCTTTAGAAGTTAGGGGTCGCAGAATTGGCGGCGCTAATTATCAGATCCCTTATCCTGTACGGACAGAAAGAAGATATACTTTAGCTTGCCGTTGGCTAATTGCTGCAGCTAGAAAAAGAAAAGGCAGATCAATGGCAGAAAAATTAGCTTTAGAAATTATGGATGCTGCGCAGGAGCAAGGCGAGGCTTATAAGAAAAAAGTTGATACTCATAAAATGGCTGAAGCAAACAGAGCCTTTGCTCATTTTGCCCGTTTTTAATTATCCGGGGGTATGGATATTGTTGAATTTAAAAAATTACAAAAAGAGTTTGATGATAAATATATTGGTCCTTACGAAGATTTGCCAGAGGACCTTTTATTTTTATCTACTGCCTTGGCCGGTGAAGTCGGAGAGTTTGCAAATTTGGTTAAAAAATATTTTCGTTTAAAATCTAAAGAATTAGCTGTTAACGGAGAGGAAGGAAGAGATTATCTTGCTGAAATGAGAAAAGAAATTATTGATGTTTTTTGCTATTTTCTTATTATTGCTAATCAATTAGATTTAGATATTGAAGAAGAGTTTAAAGACAACCTAGAACGGAATAAATCACGATTTAATAAAATTAATTCATAATTTATAAAATAAAAATATGCCTAGAGAATATACTTTAGAAAAAACAAGAAATATTGGCATTATGGCCCATATTGATGCAGGTAAAACAACTGTGACTGAGCGTGTTTTATTTTACACTGGTAAAAAACATAAAATCGGAGAAGTGCATGAAGGCGCAGCTGAAATGGACTGGATGGAACAGGAAAAAGAAAGAGGTATTACTATTACTTCAGCAGCAACAACTTGTTTTTGGCAAGATCATCGCATTAATATTATTGATACACCTGGTCATGTTGATTTTACAGTAGAGGTTGAACGTTCATTGCGAGTTTTAGACGGTGCAGTTGCTGTTTTTGATGGCTCACAAGGTGTTGAGCCTCAGTCTGAAACTGTTTGGCATCAGGCTTCAAAATATAATGTGCCTAGAATTGCTTTTATAAATAAAATGGATAAAATTGGTGCTGATTTTGATATGAGTTTAAATTCAATTTTAGAACGTTTATCACCAAATGCCGTGGCCATTCAAATTCCTATCGGAGCTGAAGATCAATTAAAAGGTGTGATTGATTTATTAGAACAAAAAGCTTACCAATATACTGGTGAATATGGCCAAAATGTTGAAGAAATTGAAATTCCAGAAGATTTAAAAGCAAAAGTAGAAGAAATGAGAAATACTTTATTAGAAAAAGTAGCTGAAAATGATGAGGATTTATTAAATAAATATTTAGGTGGGGAAGAACTTTCCATTGACGAGCTTAAAAAAGTTATTCGTAAAGCTACGATTAATAATGATTTGCATCCGGTCTTATGCGGATCGGCTTTAAAAAATTTAGGTGTACAAGAAGTTTTAGATGCAGTGATAGATTTTTTGCCATCACCACTTGATGTCCCTCCAGTTAAAGGTAAACATCCAGATACAGAGGCAGAAGAAACAAGAGAAACAGCTGATGATGCACCTTTTTGTGCCTTGGCTTTTAAAATTGCTACTGATCCTTTTGTTGGTAAACTAGCCTTTTTTAGGGTTTATTCCGGGACAGTAAAAGCAGGTTCATATGTTTTAAATGTGTCTACAGGTGAAAAAGAAAGAGTCGGTCGTATTGTCAGGTTGCATGCTAATTCTCGTGAAGAAGTGGAAGAAGTGTATGCTGGGGATATTGCTGCAGCTATTGGTTTAAAAAACACAATTACTGGTAATACCTTAGCAGACGAAAAAGCGCCAATAATTTTAGAAGAAATAACTTTTCCAGAACCTGTTATTTCAGTGGCTATTGAACCTAAAACTAAACCTGATCAGGAAAAAATGGGTATTGCTTTGCAAAAACTAGCAGAAGAAGATCCGACATTTAAAATCAGGACTGATGAAGAAACCTTGCAAACTATTATTTCTGGCATGGGTGAGTTGCATTTAGAAATTATTGTTGATCGCATGAAAAGAGAATTTAAAGTTGAAGCTAATGTCGGTGCACCTCAAGTTGCTTATAAAGAAACAATTAAAGGACAATCAGAAGCAGAGGGTAAATATATTAAACAATCAGGTGGTCGTGGGCAATATGGTCATTGTTGGTTAAGATTAGAACCACGTGATCGTGGTGCTGGTCATGAATTTGTCGATGAGATAAAAGGCGGTATTATTCCTCGGGAATATATTCCTGCCATTGAAAAGGGTATTAAAGAAGCTGAAACAAAAGGTATTTTAGCCGGCTATCCAGTCGTTGATATTAAATCAACTGTTTATGACGGTTCATACCACGAAGTAGATTCATCTGAAGTTGCTTTTAAAGTTGCAGCTTCAATGGCTTTTTCTGATGCAGCCAAAAAAGCACAACCAATTATTTTAGAACCTATTATGAAAATAGAAGTGGTTACTCCAGAACAATTTATGGGTGATGTAATTGGAGATTTAAATTCTAAAAGAGCCACTATTTCAGAAATGACTGATAGAGGCCAAATGAAAGTAATTGACGGTATGGTGCCATTATCTGAAATGTTTGGTTATGCTACTTCACTTCGCTCAATGACTCAAGGCCGGGCAAATTATACAATGGAATTTGATCATTATGCAGAAGTTCCGGCTAATGTTGCCCAGCAGATTATTGAAGGTAAGAAAAAATAAAACAGACTATTTAAATATATTGGGGCGCCCGGCATTTATGCCGGGCGCCCCTTTTATTGACATACTATATTAAATATGTTAATTTGTATTATTAAATTGATCTTTTAAGTCATAAAAAGGAGGAATAAATGACTTTTGCAGAATTAGAACAAAAGGTTGGTAAGGTTTTAGCAATTTTAATTGCCTGGGAAAGAGTCCCAGCCGAAGTTTTAGCTAATTTAAAACTTGCAGAATGTATAAGTATTTATCTACAAAGTGATGATCCAGTTATTTCACAAAAAATGGCTGAAAAGGCCTTGGCTCTGGCAGCAACTGTAGATGAGTGTTTGGATATTTTTGACCATGTTTATATGACAGGTATTTTAGAAAAAGCTTTTAATCTGGCAAAAACGATTGAGGATTATTTGAAAGTTTATGACTATCTAGATGTAGATAATCCTTTAAGGACACAAGTATTTAAGAGAATACAAGATTTGGTTATTACAGTTGAAGATGCTTTATTGGTTTTTAAACATACTCATCTTTCCCCGGAAATTAAATCTTTTGAAAAAGCTTTAGCTTTAGTTAAGACATTTGCAGACGCAGCGCATGTCCATCACTCGGCTTTTCCTGGCAGTGAACAAAAGGAAGCAGCTTTGGTAAAAATGTTAGAAATGGCGCAAACAACAGATGATTGTCTTGAAGTTCATAAAAAAAGCAGGGGAGCTGAACAAATGGCTTTAGCTTTAGACAAAGCTTTACAATTGGCCAGCTCATTTGCTGATATTTTTAAAGTATATAAGCATTCACCACGTTTTAGTGATCAGAAAAATCAGGCTTTTAGCAAAGCTTTAGAAATAGCTAGCACCTCACGAGAATGTTTGGACCTTAAGATTCAATCAAGCGAAGACTCAGAAAGAGAATTGGCTTTAGCCAAAGCCATTGAATTGGCTAATTCAATTGAAGGACATTTGGCAGTTCATTATTATGCAGGTGGTGATGAAAGCAAGATATCTTTGGACAAAGCTTTAAGCTTGGCAAATACTTATGAAGATTGTCTGGTGATTTATAATAGTGGCGATGGCGGCGAGCCACCAAAAAGGGCATTAGAAAAAATGAAGCAAATTTGGCAACAAAGCCAATAAAAAAAGAGACCCAGCGATAATATCAAAGGGTCTTTTTTGTCTGTTGACAATGTTTGAAATTTATGCTATAATTTGTAAATATGTAAATTAAAATTTAAAAGGACTCGCCGTTGCTAAAGCTATGGCGAGCTAGGGAAGGAGGTGATGGTAATGGAAGTTAAGGAAGGTCAAACCAGAACGGTTTACATTTTTAATCACTTTGTGATTAAAGTAGCGCAGATTCATTTTAAAGCAGCTTACAAGAATGTCGCAGGCTGGTGGAAGGCGGGCAAGAAAAGACAAGCTCTTAAGCTTATTAGGGAAATTTTCTGGGGAGACTATTACAGTACGAATTTTCATCCCAAAACTAATCTCCTGGCTGGCATTCGAGCGAATCTGCTGGAATTCGGGTTTTATCTGCGCCATCGGCATGTTTTTTGTAAGCCGACTTATGTTACGCTCTTTGGTCTGGTCAATATCCAGAAAAAAGGTCAAGTGTGTGAAATACCTTATGAGCAATTCAAACCGCGCATGCATGAGCTGACCAATGACGAGATTCCTACCCAAGACCATACTTTTGACAGCCCAGGCAACTTTGCCTGCAATGATAATCATCTACAGATTATTGATTATGCTGATCCTGCGATCCAGCCGCTAATCCTTAAGTATGGAAAGAAGCTCTATCAAGAGTTTCTTAAAAAATAAGACGACTTTATTAAATAATAGGGTCGTCTTTTTGGTTTTAATATTTTTTGACAATAATTTTATATTTTGTTATTTTTGCAGTAGCACCTTAATTAATTTTATAATTTTAACAGGAGGGATTTGGGTAATGGAAGGATCAAAAAAATTATCAAAAGAAAAACTGTCAAGTATCAAATTATTATTTCCGGAGAAGTATCAACAAGTTCTTGCCCAGGCAGATATTTTACCTGGCCATTCGCAAGTTGGTTTTGAGATCACCTTCCGCAACTATAGGGATCTTTACCGATTCATTCTAATGTTTGATGAACAGGATTTTCCCAAAGATAAAATACCCAGATTTGAAATAGGTATTTGCGCAACATGTCCTAAGTGCGGTCAGCTCAACATGAGTGATGGTATGGACTTTGGCTTGATTAAAGTTAATCAGCAAAAGTTGTTGGAGACAATTGGTAAGCTGCAAAAAGATGAGGAGGTTATTTGTTGGTGTTTATTATGTTTAATGGATTATTTTGGTTCAGGACTAATTCATGAAATGTGTAAAGATTCTACTCAAGAAATTCCTTCGGGAGAAAAAAAGGAATTTTTGCATTAATATTTAATATAGATTTTAGGTGTTAAAAACGACGACTTTATTAAATAATAGGGTCGTCTTTTTTATTTGACATTTTTTTTAGCTTTAGTAATTATAAATAATAAAGGAGGGAATGATCATGGCTGATAAGAGAAAAAAGCAAACTGAAAAACAATTGGGAGTAAAAGTAAGGCGAGAGATTGAAAGAGCATTAGGTGTTTTTTTGGTAAAACCAAGAAAGACTCAAAGAACTAATTCAGAGCAAATAGGCGTGCTTAATAGAGAAGAAGAGCATCTTGGGGATCTTGTAGCAAAGAAAACTTTCTTTACCAAAGACGAACTTGTTGAAAAATTATTACAGCTGATTAGTGAAAAGGATAGTCAAGAACGAATGATGTGCATTGACGGAGATGTCCCTTGTACTGTTTTGAGTGGCAAGAACTGTGAATTTTGCGGCGGATAAAAAAATCAGCATTACGAAATTTGTAGGGACAGAACAGTGTTCTGTCCCTTTTTTATTAAAAATGAATACGGAATAATAAATAAAATGTTGATTTTTTTACGAATAAATGTGTATAACCAGTGTATAACTCTGGGGATTTTTCTGTTAATAACTATGTGTAAAAACCTGGGGGTAACCATGTGTAAAATTTGTTTAAAATTAGCTAAAAATAGCACTTGACAAGGTTTTAGATATTTTATACTATAGACTCAGAACCCTACTTGATGTCTGCGCTGAAAACGCGCCCACTTAACAGTGGCTTGTTTTTAGCAAAGTATCTTAAGCGGGGTTTTTTTATTGCTCTATTTAAGTAACCCTTGCGAGTTTCCTTTTTTATATGTAATTTATTTCTGCCTGTGTTTAGCCATACAGGAGATAAGCACAGAAATGGATTAGCTTGAAAAGGAAAAGAAATCATGTTATTTGAAAAAAATAAAAATCAAAAAAAGGTCGCCTTCGCATAAAGCTTTGGCGTCCAAAGGGAGGTAGTAGTAATGACTAACTTTGCAAACCGAGAGAAAAGGGATGGAGTTGCATCCGCTTCGCTCGGATGCAGAGATTTTAACCAGCTTTCACCAGAAGCACAGCAATTGGTTCTAGTGACCAAGGGAGAAAAGCATAAAAATATACCTGGAATTGTTGATTGTTTTATTAACAACCTCGGCCACAACTTGGCTCTATCGCCAACAATCAAACAAGCTGCACAGTTAATTTCTCAAAGTTTTCCTTTGGCAGGCACTCCTGAAGATTATTTAGCAATAATTTCTCAGGAGGTTGTGCGTAAATACCATAAAGGTACTTATACGCATATGGTTCAGGTTTATTGGTTTTTGTGTATGTTACATGCCTTGATTAAAGATCAAGGAGATATTGGTTTGTCTAATTTTGGGACAGCTGAAAGGCATGTTATCAAACACATTGCCAGTAAAATGAATGAAGAACGCTGGGACAAAGTGAAATTTGCCGGTATTATCCATGATGTTTGCAAAATGGCTTTTTTCCTTGAATTTTGGCTGGCTACAGGTGAATTTAATGAAGGCCAGGCTGGTTTGCTTAAATTCCACACAAGTTTGTTTTTACCTTTATCAGAAATGTTTGCAGTTGATCCGGAAATCACTGCCTTAGCAGTTTTGCATCATTATCTGATAAAAGAATATCCAGGAGAAGACATTGTTCATCTTTTTGACAATTTGTTCTTGGATGACACTTTTTGCTTTATGGTTGAAGCAATGAATATTGCAGATTGCTATGCAGCCTTAAGGGCAAAGAGGCCTGAGTATCGGCCTGCCGGAGCTGATTCTTTTACTCATAATCAAGCTCTAGATATTGTCCAGGCTGTGATTCAAAGTAAGGGCATGGGTAAGTGGTGTGTTAAATGCATTAAAATGCTGCAAAATTCAGGGTATTTGGATTGGTTATTTCCTCAAAACCAACAGCAAATACCAGTACTACTGCCTGTTTAGTCAAGAGATCCTGCTGGCCGTGTAAACGGTCAGCAGGAAACTCTTGACTATTTTTAAATTTTTAGTTAAGCTCAAAGTGGTTTTAAAGATAAATTAAAATTCGAATCATGAAAAATATTAAGCGCATCTTAGATTTAATTAGAAAGACAGGGGATCGATATATTTTTGAAGATGAACAAGGGGAAATTTTTGTAATTACTTCAGTAGCAGATTATGAAAATTTAGTTTTAAAACATTCACAAGTTAAGAATTTATCTGAAGAAGAATTATTAAATAAAATTAATAAAGATATTGCTTTATGGAAAACTGCCCAAGAAGAAGAAAAACTTTCTAATACTTGGCAGGAGATTGATGAAGAAAAGCAAGAAAAAGACGATGAAGTAGATAATGATCAGTATTATTTTGAGCCAGTTGAAGATGAAGAGTAAAAATACTTGTCAAAATTAAATATTGTGTTATAATTGTATTACATTATTAAATAATTAATAAAAAGAATTATGGAAGCGGCTGGATAAAACTCTGCGTAATATATTGGCAGAGGTCGCTTTTACGGAGTTTAAATTAATATGGCAGAAAAATTTGAAAGAAGTAAACCACATATTAATGTGGGAACAATTGGTCATGTTGACCATGGTAAAACAACCTTAACAGCAGCTATTTTAAAATATCTGTCTGCAAAGGGTATGAGCGCTTCTGATAAATCAGTTGATCAGATTGACGCTGCACCAGAAGAAAAAGAGCGTGGTATTACAATTGCTACTGCTCATGTTGAGTATGAAACAGAAAAAAGACATTATGCTCACGTAGACTGTCCTGGTCATGCAGATTATATTAAAAACATGATTACTGGAGCTGCGCAAATGGACGGTGCAATTTTAGTAGTTGCAGCCACAGATGGTCCAATGCCTCAGACCAGAGAACACATATTATTAGCTCGTCAGGTAGGCGTGCCTTCAATTGTTGTTTTCTTAAACAAAGTTGATCAAGTTACTGATCCTGATTTAATTAATTTAGTTGAAGAAGAAGTCAGAGATCTTTTGAAAAAATATGAATTCCCAGGTGATGAAACACCAATTATTAAAGGTTCTGCCTTAAAGGCATTAGAAGATCCAGAAGGTGAAGCCGGGAAGCCAATTCAAGAATTATTAGATGCTTTAGACAGTTATATTCCTGAACCAACCAGAGATACTGATAAGGATTTCTTAATGCCTGTTGAAGACGTCTTTTCAATTGAAGGTCGTGGTACAGTAGCAACAGGTAGAATTGAAAGAGGCATTGTCAAATTAAACGATGAAGTAGAAATTGTTGGTTTAAAAGATACTACAAAAACAGTTGTTACTGGGATTGAAATGTTTAATAAATCGTTAGATGAAGGTCAGGCAGGTGATAATGCTGGTATATTATTAAGAGGAACCAAAAAAGAAGATATTGAAAGAGGACAAGTTTTGGCAAAACCAGGTAGTATTACACCGCATACTGAATTTGAATCTGAAGTTTATGTATTAACCAAAGAAGAAGGTGGTCGTCATAAGCCGTTTTTCAAAGGTTATAAACCACAATTTTATATTAGAACCACTGATGTTACTGGTGAAGTAGAAATACTAGGTGGTGCAGAAATGGTGATGCCAGGCGATACTGCGCAACTTAAAGTTAAATTGATATCAGCTGTTGCTTTACAGGAAAAACAACGTTTTGCAATTCGTGAAGGCGGTAGAACAGTTGCTTCAGGTGTTGTTACCAAGATAATAAATTAAGTTTTGACATAGTCCTCTCCCCGCCATATGCAGGGAGGGGACTTTTATTAAATTAAATTATTAAATTTTACTGTCATGCCAGAAGAGGCAAAAGCAAAAGAAAAAACAGAAGAAAAGCAAAAAATAAGGATTAAGATTAGAGCCTACGATCATAAGATTATTGATCAATCAACCCGTACTATTCTAGAAACAGCTCAAAGAACTGGTGCACAGATTTCTGGTCCTGTTCCTTTACCAGTTGAAAAGCGCAAATATACTGTTTTAAATTCAACTTTTGTGCATAAAGATGCTAGAGATCAGTATGAAATGCGTATTCATAAAAGATTGATTGATATTCTTGAACCAACACCGCAAACAGTTGACGCTTTGATGAATTTGAATTTACCTGCGGGTGTGGATATTGAAATTAAGATGTAAGCTTTGTAAAACTTGACAAGAATAATATTATTGTTTAAAATCAATAATTATAAGATTACTCCTAATCAATTTAGTTCCAAGCCGAAAGGGCGTCCCTTTAGGGTAGGATTCCTAGGAGTAAATTTGAAATAATTATAGAAATTATAAAGAAAGCTTCTCATTTTTTTGAGAATAACCTTTATGATTTTTGTATTTATAAAAGGAGAGGTTATAATTCACTAACAAAAATTAAATCCAGTAAAATAAATCAGTTTTTTGATTATTTTTTAAATTAAGTCTGGATTTTTAGTGAGCCAGATTTTTTATTTTGTTAAATATTATTAAAATATGAAATTTGTTTTAGGTAAAAAATTAGCAATGACCCAGAAGTTTCAGGATGATGGCCGTGTTATTCCAGTCACTACTGTTTTAGTGGAGCCTTGTTATATTACGCAAATTAAGAATAAGGATAATGATGGTTATCGAGCTTTGCAAATTGGTTGTGGTATAAAGAAGAAAACAAATAAAGCTTTAGTTGGACATTTGAAAGAATTACCTCAAGTTAGATATTTACGCGAATTTAGATTAGAAGATAAAGACGAGATTGAATATAAAAAAGGCCAAAAAATTACAGCAGATATTTTCACTGTAGGAGAAAAAGTTAAAGTAGCTGGTCAGTCTAAGGGCAAAGGGTTTCAGGGCGTTGTTAAAAGATATGGTTTTGCTGGTGCACCTAAAAGTCATGGTACAAAAGATCAATTAAGACATCCTGGATCAATTGGAGCTACTGGGCCGGCTCATGTTTTTAAAGGTCAAAAAATGCCTGGCCGGATGGGTGGTCAAAAAGTAACAATAGCTAATTTAGAAATCATTGAGATAGATACTGAAAAGAATTTGATATATATTAAGGGAGCTATTCCTGGTAGTAGGAATAGTTTAATAGAAATAATTGGCGTAGGTGAAATGAAAATAGAGGATAAACCAGCTAAAAAAGAAAAAGAAGCAAATAAAGAAGAAAAGCCAGAGAAAAAGACATTAGAGGTAAAAGAAAAAAAGGAAGAAAAAGCTAAGGAAGAAAAAATAGAGAATAAAAAGGAAAAATCTGAAAAAAAAGAAGAACCCAAGGAAAATAAAGGAAAAGAGACAGAGGAAAAGAAATAATCTTTTATTAATTTATATATGGCAAAAGTAAAAGTATACAATTTAGAAGGTAAAGAAGTAGAGGAATTAAATTTAGATCCTAAAGTTTTTGCTGTTAAAATAAATCCTGCTTTAGTTCATCAAGTAGTAGAAATTCAGCAAGCTAATGCTAGACAAAATTTTGCACATACTAAAGATAGAAGTGAAGTAAGCGGTGGCGGTCGTAAACCTTGGCGTCAAAAAGGTACGGGTCGAGCAAGACATGGTTCTATTCGTTCACCAATCTGGGCTGGAGGCGGAGTGACTTTTGGTCCGCGCAAAGAAAGAGAATTTGCTAAAAAGATTAATAAAAAGATGAAAAGAAAAGCTTTATTAATGACTTTAACAGATAAAGTGACTGATAAAAATTTTATTGTTGTTGATAAATTGCAATTAGCAGAAGCAAAAACTAAAAAGTTAGCTGAAATAATTGGTAAATTACCCTTAGAAGTAAAAAAATCTTTATTATTAGTAATGGCGGTTAAAGATGATGTAATTATTAAATCAGCTAAAAATCTTCCTAAAGTAAAGACAATATTAGCTGATAGTTTAAATGTTGTAGATGTTTTGAAATATAATTATTTGTTGATTGATAAAGATGGTATTAAAAAAGTTATTGAAACATATAAATTATAAAAATTATGAGTATTTTAAATATATTCAAAAAAAAGAAAGAAGACAAGAAAGACTTGAAAGAAAAAAAAGACCTGAAGGAAAAGAAAGGCTTGAAATTAAAAGAAAAGATTGAGCCACCTAAGGCACCAGTAGTAAAGCAAGAAGAAACAACATTAAGACCAAAGGGTGAATTAGAGCTTAAATCTGGTAAAGATGTTAAAGTAAAGAGATCAAAAAAAGAAGATACTAAAAATGCTTATAAAGTATTGCTTAAACCATTAATTACAGAAAAAGCAACTGATTTAGTTTCGCAGAATAAATATAGTTTTGCCATTGCGCCAGGAACTAATAAAATTGAAGTAAAGAAAGCAATTAAAGCTCTTTATAATGTTGAACCTGTTAATGTTAATATAATTAGAATACGCGGTAAAAGAGTGACTTATGGGAGAGTTTCAGGTAAACGTAAAAATTGGAAAAAAGCAATAATTACCTTAAAACCTGGTGATAAAATAGAGGTTTACGAAGGTGTTTAAACAAATTTTTAATTTTTAAATTTTCAATTTAATTATATATGGCTGTTAAAAAATACAAACCATTAACTCCTGCTAGAAGAAAATCAAGTGTTGATAGTTTTTCTGATATTACAGCAAAAAAATCAGTAAAAAAATTGACTAAAAGCAAGAAAAGAATTTCAGGTCGTAATGTTAGAGGTAAGATTACTGTTAGACATCGTGGTGGTGGTGCTAAGAGATTAGTTAGATTAATTGATTTTAAAAGAGATAAATATGATATTCCAGCAGTAGTTAAATCAATTGAATATGATCCTAATCGTAATGCTAGGATAGCTTTACTTGTTTACCAGGACGGTGAAAAAAAATATATTATTGCACCTGATGGTTTAAAAGTAGGTAGAAAAGTTATTTCTTCTTTAGAAAAAAAAGTTGAAGTCAAAAGAGGTAATGCTATGCCATTGAAAAATATTCCTGAAGGAACAATGATTTATAATATTGAATTAACACCAGGTAAAGGTGGTCAATTAGTTAGAGGTGCTGGAGGGTCAGCGCAATTAATGGCTATTGAAGGTAAGTATGCCACGATTAAACTGCCTTCTAGTGAAGTTAGAAAAGTGTTAAAAGATTGTTTGGCTACTATTGGTAGTGTTAGTAATCCAGACTTTATGAATATTCGTTGGGGTAAAGCCGGCAGAAAAAGGCATTTAGGAATTAGACCAACAGTACGTGGTAAAGTTATGAATCCGGTTGATCATCCTCATGGTGGCGGGGAAGGCAGGCAGCCAATTGGCATGAAACATCCTAAGACGCCTTGGGGTAAACCTGCTTTAGGTGTAAAAACCAGAAAACAGAAAAAATATTCAGATAAATTAATATTAAAAAGAAGAAAAAGAAAGAAAAAGTAATTTAGATATTGGATATTAGAAATTAGGAAATTTTTTCTAATCCCAATTAACCAATAAATTAATAAACTAATAAACCAATATATGGCCAGAAGTCTAAAAAAAGGACCTTATGTGAATAAAAAAATATTAGATAAGATCACTGCTTTAAAACCAGGAGATAAAGAAGTTATCAAGGTTTGGGATAGAGCATGTACCATAACTCCAGAAATGGTTGGTTTTACTATTGCGGTTTATAATGGTAAAGAACATACTCCAGTTAATATTATTGAGAATATGGTTGGCCATAAATTAGGCGAGTTTGCCCCGACTAGAAGATTTGTTGGTCATGGCGGTAAAATGGCTAAAGAACAATTAAAAGGTAAATAATAAAAATAATAAAGATAATTATTAATATAATATGGAAGCAAAAGCAAAATTAAGTTATTTAAGAATATCCCCCAAAAAAGTAAGATTGGTGGCTGATTTGATCCGTGGCTTAACAGTTGAACAGGCAATTATTCAGTTAAATAATTTGAATAAAGCTTCTGCTAAACCGCTTTTAAAGCTTTTGCAGTCAGCAATTGCTAATGCGGAAAATAATTTTAAATTACAAAAAGATAATTTATATATTAAAGAAATTAAGGTTGATGGTGCTGGAATGATAAAAAGATGGCAACCCAGGGCTCATGGACGGGCTACAATGATTAGAAAAAAAATGTCGCATGTTTTTATTAATTTAGCTGAAATAAAGCCTACTACGAAAAAAGCAAAAAAAGAAAAGGATGTGAAGAAAAAAGAAAAATTAACTCGAGTAAGTTCAGCTAAAGATATTAAAAATGTTGGGGCAGCTGAAGAAGTGAAAAAGTCAAAAACAGAGAAGGTTGATAAAAATATTGAACAAGAAAAAGGTCAAGAAATTAAGGATATGAGAATGGAAGGCAAACATCGTCATCAACAACATAGCGATAAAAGATCAAATAAAGGTAAAAAAGGTTTTATGAAAAAAATATTTAGTCGTAAAGCCGGTTAAAAATAAATTTTTATATATGGGACAAAAAGTAAATCCAAAAATATTAAGGACAACAATTATTAGAGGCTGGGATTCCAAGTGGTTTTCGCAAAAGAATTTTAGTAAATTATTAAAACAAGATATTTTAATTAGAAAATTTTTACAAAAAAAGTTAAAAGAAGCTGGCGTGGCTAAAATTGAGATAGAAAGATCAGCTGAAAAGATTAATATTAATATTAATGCAGTTAGGCCGGGGTTGATTATTGGCAGATCAGGAGTTGGGATAGAACAGATTAAAAAAGAAATTGAAAAAAAGATAATTAATAAAAAAGATACAGCTGTACCTGGCAAAGTAGTTCTAAATATTAATATTATGGAAGTTGACAAACCAAATTTGAATGCTCAAGTTGTTTTGGATAATATGATTGCTGATTTAGAGAAAAGAATACCTTATCGTAGAGTAATGAAGCAAGCACTTGGTCGGGTAATGAGAGCCGGAGCTCTAGGTGTAAAAGTTATGGTAGCTGGACGTTTAAATGGGGCAGAGATTGCTCGAAAAGAAAAATTAACAGAAGGTACTATTCCTTTGCATACTTTAAGAGCAGATATTGATTATGCACGAGGTGCTGCTCAAACTATTTATGGTAAAATTGGAGTTAAAGTTTGGATCTATAAAGGTGAAGTCTTTTCTAAAGATGAAAAAATGGTTAGTCAAGGAGGACAAAATGATGTATTTATTAATTCACAGAAGAAAAAATAATATTTTAATTAATATCAAGTATTCAAATATATGTTAATGCCCAAAAAAGTTAAACATAGAAAATGGCATAAAGGTAGGAAAAGAAATACAGGCACGGCCAGTCGCGGAGCTAGTTTAAGTTTTGGTAGTTATGGTATTAAATCTTTAGGGCATGGTTGGATAACAGCGCGGCAAATAGAAGCCGCTAGACGATCGATTACGCATTATTTACAAAGAGGTGGTAAAGTTTGGATAAGAATTTTTCCTGATAAGCCAGTAACTCAAAAAAGTGCTGAAGTGCCGATGGGCGGGGGGAAAGGTGCTCCTGATCAGTTTGTAGCAGTGGGTGAGCGAGGTAATGTTTTATTTGAAGTTGAGGGTGTGGGTGAAGAAAAAGCTCGAGAAGCAATGCGTTT
>Ga0180438_10001665_pt1 | contig 38857 bp, 24 predicted proteins | sample SS_ome_12_FD_132455 | JGI IMG/M metagenome (GOLD analysis project Ga0180438, IMG submission 132455) | Hypersaline lake sediment archaeal communities from the Salton Sea, California, USA - SS_3_D_2 metaG | ecosystem: Environmental > Aquatic > Non-marine Saline and Alkaline > Hypersaline >... | reverse complement strand
TTCTACAAGATGAATGCCGCGGGCTTCAACGCCACCAAGAAGATGCTTATCGTAAGGTAGCGTTGACCTCTGGTTGACATCATACCGGGGCTCTCGTCCTGAGAGCCCCGGTTGCTTTTAGGCATAAAGGGGGCACGGGCTCCTTCACGGGGGCCCCGTCCTATGATATGGTCCATGGGAGCCGGGGTCCCGGCCGGGGATAAGGGGCCCGGTTCGGAGGGGGAGATGCCGAATAGCCCGAAGATGAACGTCCGGAGGATCGCATGCGGTCTCGTGTCCGCATGTTGCGTCGCGCTGGCTGTTGCCGGTTGCGGCGATGGGCCGGGCGGCACGAGAGTCGCCAATATGCCACCCGACACTCATGTCTCCTCGGGCCCGGCGGACGGATCAGAGTCACCTTACAGGACGGCCGTCCACTGGTACGGCACCGACAGCGACGGTGATGTCGTCGGTTTTGAAGTGGCCGTTATCAGGGGCCTGGGGCGGGAAGATCCGGCCGACCCCGAAGCTCTCCTGTGGACCCCGACGGCCTCCACCGAGAGCATCTTCGTGGTCGCCGCCGACTCTTGCTGCTACGGGGGTTCGTCACGGCACGACCCGCAATACGCCGGCGCTTACTGGGGCATATTGATCAGGTCCGTCGACAATGAGGGCGCCAGGGATGAGTCCCCCGCGGGCGTGTTCTTCCTGGCATCCACCCTGGTGCCGCGGGTGAGTTTCGTAGTGCCGTATTCGAGCTACGGACTGCAGACCGTCGGCGCCCACGCATACCTCGCGTGGAAGGGTGAGGACCCCGATGGTGAGGACGAGAGACTCAGCTACAAATACCTCGTTGTTCCCGGGAGGATGCGCGACGACCTCTGGGACGGCGGCATACCGCCGCTTGAATACGAAGGGAGCGGCGACGCACCGCACATGTCCCCCGACCTGGGGGTCTGGAGCGAATGGGTGCCGGCCGACTGCACTTATGTCAGCGACCTCGACCTCTCCGCCTTCATGATAGGCAGGGCATCCTACGACACGGTCTATGCCTACGTCACGGTCAGAGATCAGGCGGGGGCGGTACTGCCTGTAGAGCTCTTTGAGCTCTACAACTGGGAGCACAATATCCGCGCCCTGCGGGTAATCCGGTACTCAGGCGGAGTCAAAGTCATAATAGACGGGGGCAATCTGGGCGTGGTCGAGAGTTTCCACTGCGGCGGCTCCGCCGCGGACCCGCCCGCGATCTTCGAAGGCACGCCGGTCCGTTTCATCTTCTATGGAGATGAGGGGGTCGGTCTGGGGCATTTCGTGGAATCCTACCGCTATTACCTCGACGATCCCAATGGGCCGGCGTCGACATGGTCCTACTGGACGGGAGTCGCGCCGATCCGGGACCCCGCCGCCGACCCGCAGTGGAAAGTGAGGTACCCTGCGGACGGCGGGGAATTCTCGCCGTCTCTCGGCCTGCATGTCTTCGGCGTGGAGCTTCGGGACATGCACAAGGACACCACCTGCGCGGAGATCTACTTCGACGTCATACCGGGGCCGGAGGGCCTTGAGCGCAATATCCTCCTTGTGGACGACGAGAGGCTCAAGTGGTGGGAGGGAAGCCTGGTCGCAGACTATGAGGACAGAGAATTCGAGATGTGGGCCGGCATACTGGACGGATACGACTGGCAGGAGTGGGACACGGGCCCGGCTTTCCAGGACCAGACTCCGGTGCGGCTTGTCGGAAGTGCGACCACGGTCATCTGGAGCGTGGACCGGGCTTTTTACAGTATGCCCGACCTGCTCGGGGTGTGCGCGCGCCGGGGCAACTATCTCCACTCCTATGTCAAGGCCGGGGGGAACCTGATTGTCATAGGCATGTCCCCGATATACTGCACCATGTTCTGGCCGGATGGCTACCCGGGATACAACCGCCGGATTTTCATGACCAATCTCCAGTTCCCGGAGTACCATTTCATGAGCGACGTGTTCGGGATAGACGGCATGGAGCTCAGGTCCTATTCCAATCCGAGCTATGTCTCGAGCATGGTGCCGGCTCCCGGTTATTATGATTGGCCGGAGATAGCCGCCAAGCCCAGGGGCGATGTGCGTAACTGGCCCGGGTTCTTCGATGAGGCCTTCCTGGTATCAGGAGTCAGGGCCGGAGCCGATGTGCATCCGGTCTATGCCATAGACCACGTTCTCAATCCCGGGGCTCCGGAAAGCACATGGACGATTGAGACGGACCCGGGGCGCCTCGCCGCAGTCTACGTAGAAGGCGACGGCAAGCGCGGGGGGGCCGCCTATATCTGCCTGCCGGCGTGGTGGCTGGAACGCGACGGGACTGCGGAAATGATACGCATGCTCCTCGACCTCTTCGGCGAGTCACCGGTGAAGTGAGGCCGGTTCGCCCGGCCGGGTTTTCATTTGCGCCTCTCCGTTGTCTGAATTTAGTAGTATAGTATGGTAGATTAAATATATAACCGGCGGCCGGGCACCGATTGAAAAGGAGCGAGATATGGGCAGATTGAGAAACGACCGGTGGGCTTCTGTGGGCCTGCTCTTCGCCCTGGTCGGCCTATTGGCGGCCCAGGGGTGCAGCGAGAAGGCGGGTGGCACGAGATATCCTAATGAGCCGCCGGACACCCACATCTCCAAGGGACCCTCCGAGACGATTCCCAATTACTACCGCGTGAGGATCTACTGGTACGGCACGGATGCGGACGGAGACGTCGACCGCTACGAAGTCGCCGTCAAGAGGGGCCTGAGACGGGGCCAGCCAATAGACCTCGAGCACCTGGACTGGTCGCCCACGACTGCCAATGACAGCACTTTTGTGGTGGCCGCGGATTCATGTTGTTACGGCGACCCCGAGCCCGGGGACCCTTATTACGCCCTGGCCTACTGGGGCGTCCTCGTGCGCGCCGTGGACAATGAGAACGGGGTCGATGAGACGCCGGCGAGTGTCTTCTTCCTCGCTTCAAACGAAATACCGCTTGTCGAGATCAAAGCGCCGCCGAATGGCCCGTTCGAGCCGGGCATATGCACGATGCCCTATTTCGAATGGGAGGGTACGGACCCTGACGGCGACAAGACAGGCCTGGAGTATAAGTACCTTGCGTTGCCTCATGCCGTGAGCCGGGACCAGTGGGGGGGCGGCCTGCCGCCATATGATCACGAAGGGGGCGGTGAAGGCAACGCGGCTCCCGAGCCCGGCACCTGGAGCGAATGGGTGCCGGCCGACTGCACATATGTCAACGATATCGACCTTTCGGAGTTCGCGATCGGCGAGGCAGGTGAAGACACGGTCAGTTTCATAGTGACAGTAAAAGACGAGGGAGGCGCCTTCCTGCCCCCGGAACTCTTCAGCACCTACAACGAGGATAGGAACCTGCGCACACTCAGGGTATTCCCCGGGGGCTGCGGTCCGATTCTGGGAGTTGTGGAGAGCGACAGACTCGGCATCGCCAAGAGCGTGGAGTGCGAGGGTCCTCCGGCCGAGACACCGGCGTTGTTCGCGGGCGCCGGCATATATATACGATTTTTCGCCCTGGAAGACCGGGAGACGAGCCGCATGGCCCAGGCCTACCGGTACTATTTCGACACGCCCGACAACCCGTACTCGAGCTGGCCCCAGTGGACGAATGTCGCTCCTCTCCGGGATGTCGGGGCCGAGCCCGAGTGGGACGCCATCTGGCCCCCTGCGGGTCCGCGTTTCGCGCCCGAAGTCGGGCAGCATGTATTCCGGCTCGAGCTTGAGGTCCGGGGCGGGGACACGACATGTGTCGAGCTTTACCTCGACGTGCTTGCGGGGCCGGAAGAGGCCGAGCCCAATATCCTCCTGGTGGATGACGACAGGAGCAGGTGGTGGGCCGGCGCTTCAATCCCCGATTACGAAGACCAGGAGCTGGCCATGTGGTCTGACATATTGGAGGGCTACGACTGGCAGGAATGGGACACGGGATTCAACTTCGACCAGCCTGTCCCGCCTCAACTGGTCGGAGGGGCGACGACGGTGATCTGGAGCGTCGATGACGGTCAGGAGCTGACCCCGGACCTCTTCCATCTGTGCACCGAGAGGGGGAATCACCTGCACTCCTACGTGGATGCGGGGGGAAACCTCATTGTCATCGGCAGATCGCCGGTGTACTGCACCATGTACTGGTACGACGGCACGCCCGAGCCGGGCAACCGGCAGAGCCTGACGCATGTGGAGTTCGAGCCCAGGGACCTGGATGACACGCGCTCTTTCACGCATTTCATGTGGGACATCTTCGGAGTCAAGGCTATGCAGCTGACCTATGCGCCCCAGCCGGACTACGTCACGGCACTGGAGCCGAATGAGGGCTATGAGGGCTGGGGTGAGGTTGAGGTGAGGTCCAAGGACGATATAGAGGGCTGGCCGGGATATTTCACGGGCGCCTTCGTCGCCTCGCAGCTCAGGCCGGGCGAGGATGTCCACCCGTTCTATGGTATCCGGCACGTGGTGAATCCGTCCGCCCCTGATTCGGAATGGGTGGAGACGGTGGACCTCAACAAGGTGGCCGGGGTCTATGTAGAGGGAGACGGGACGAGGGGGTGGGCGGCTTATATCTGTCTTCCGGCGTGGTGGTTCGACCACGACCAGATAAAGGCAGTGATCCGGGGCCTCCTCCAGGAGTTCGGGGAGTGAGTTTTGCACCGCAAGTCGCTGTGCTGCCTCACGTTGGCCTGGGGGGATTTTAGGTTGACAAATTTGGAAGCGTTTGGTTATAGTTTCGTGGATTAACGGGAAATTACGCGCCTTAACACTGCCTTTGCAGGCTTTTGTTCAGGGGGACTAGTGCAAATGGGGAAGTCTATCGCTAGAAGAAGGTATTTGCTCGTCTGGGGCCTTGTCCTGGTGGGCCTTTTCATTCTCGCGGGATGTGAAGATGATGAGGGAGTCAGGCCTGATATCAATCGTCCGCCTGAGACGTCTCTGGCAGTCGCGCCCCGGCCCGGGACCGAGGTTTTCCATAAGTACCAGGTCAACTGGGTCGGCACCGACAGGGACGGCGTGGTTGAGCGCTACCGCATCGCCACCATGCCGGAGGAGGAGCTCTACGGCGGTCTCATAGACCCTGAGGACATTCAGGCCTTCCTCTTCGACATACTTTTTGACCCGGACAACCCGGGCTCCACCTGGTTCGAGACCGACACGACCGAGAGCCTGTTCGTATTCAGCGCGGACAGTCCCAACTCCAAGAAGCACAGCCTGTATATATCGGCGGTGGACAATGAGGGCAAGCTCGACCTCTCGCCCGCGGCCACCAACTTCATGGCCATCGATTTCGGGCTGCCGCAGATAGAAATCTACATATCAAGCAATGTCGACCCGGACTGGAAGGTGCCGCCCTCCAAGGGCGATACGCTTCCCGCCTACAACGAGGGCAGCGAGGTCGAAGTCCGCGTCAAGTGGGAAGGCTACGATCCGGACGGCGACATAGCACAGTGGCAGTACAGGCTCGATTCGAGCGCGGTGCGGAGCAGGGCGGCGGGCGCGCCTGGTCCGGACGGCGTGTACAGGGACAGCCTGACATTCGTGTACGACCCCGATGACCCTCTCGGCAGCGACGTATGGATCGGCTACCACGAGTTCAAGCTGGTGGCCATCGACGACGCCAACGCCCGGAGCGACGACTACCTGGCGCGTTTCATAATCAATTACGACCCGGACACCTACGTGGACAGCGTCTGGGCCTTCCGCGTCTCAAAACAGGATACTGTTCCCGAAGTACTCATATACCCCACTGACGGAGCGCAGCAGCCGGTCTGGCATTTCGGGCGCGTCCGGTTCAAGTTCCACGGTACCGACCGGGACAAATTCCCGGATACGGAGGTCTCCCCTGAGTATTTCACGTGGAGGGTGAAGGGGACAGTGATCTACTCCAGTCCCACATGGCTATCCAAGCCGACCGGCGAATATATCGGAGGCCAGCCGGTATATGCGGATACCATACCGGCAGCATTCAGTCTCGATACCGATGCGCCGCTGGAGCTTCTCATCCGCGCGCGCGATGAGCTGGGTACCATAGACGGAACGCCGGCCTCGCTGGTGTTCGCGGTTAACTACTCACCGGAAATCGGAAACATCACCTGGGAACAGACGGGGCTCGGGACGGTGCTCTTCGAGTGGGAATCCTCAGATCCCGACGAGGACTATGGATGGGGGCCGTCAGGCATCGCGGCCCTGATCAACTACAGGTATCGCATAGATAAGGGACCATGGCGGGTCTTTGATAAGCAGACCGACCTTGACCCGATAACGAAGCACTTCGTCAAGTTCGTTGAAGTCGAAGACCTGGAGCCGGGAGACCACACATTCACTCTGCAGGCCTACAACAAGGACTACTTCACGTCCAGGTCCGACGAAATGATCATAGATTTCCATGTTGATTAACTTATAGAGGGAGGTGTCGACGATGGGTAAGAGAATGGGAAAGAGGCTGATTTTCTTCTGCATACTGACGGCCTGCTGCGCCGCCTTCCTCATCAGCGGCTGCAGCGAAAAGGGGACTGGCGACAGAAGACCCAACTTACTTCCCGATACACATATCTCCTATGGACCGGCGGAAGACTCCTTGACGTTTTACAGGATCCAGGTTTTCTGGTATGGCTCCGACGTGGACGGCGATGTCGACTATTTCGAGATTGCGACCGTCAAGAATCTACGAAGCGGGCAGGCGGACTCTATCGATCTAGAGAACCTCGACTGGGGATTTACGGCGTCCAAGGAGAGCACGTTCGTGGTGGAGGCGGACTCGTGCTGTTATGGCGAGCCAGATGAGAACGACCCGCATTATGCGACGTCCTTCTGGGGGATTCTCATAAGGTCGGTCGATAATGAGGGCGAAGCCGACGACAGCCCTGCCGGCGTTTTCCTGCAGGCCTCAAACCTGATACCCAGGGCCAGGATCAGGATACCTCAGTCGAGCCCCGGTCTCCAGTCGGTGCCGCCCAGGCCCTATGTGCTCTGGGAAGGGTCCGACGACGACGGTGATGAGACCCGGCTGCAGTACAAGTATCTCATCATTCCGCGGGCCATGAAGAACGAGCTGTGGGGCGGCGGGGTGCCGCCGCTGACCTATGAGGGAAGCGGGGGGCCGTCCCAGTCGCCCGATGTGGGTTTATGGAGCGAGTGGGTGGAGGCTGACTGTACCTACGTCAGGGATGTCGACCTGTCGCCTTACAAGATCAATACGGCCGGGCAGGATGCGGTTTACCTTTATGTCACGGTAAAGGACGAGGGCGGGGCCTTTCTGCCGCCCGAGCTGTTCGAGACCTATAACGAAGGCAATAATATCCGTGGTATGCAGGTTCTCCAGACGGGTGCGGGTGTAAAGGTAGTCGTCGAGGGCGAAGGCATGGGAGTGGTGGAATACTTCGATTGTGCCGGGAGGCCCGAGTCTCCTCCGGCTGTCTTCGCGGGGACCCCCGTATCCATGAGATTCTGGGGCAGGGAGAGCACCCAGCAGGGCAAGCTGACCGAGTCCTACAGGTACTACTTGGACGAGTACAACGACCCGTCATCGCGCTGGAACTTCTGGACCAGCGTCGAGAACCTGAGAGACCCGGCGAACAATCCCCAGTGGAGGGTGAGAGTCCCCGCTCAGGGCAGATTTATCCCGACGATAGGCTCGCATGTATTCGGCGTCCAGCTGAGGGACTTCAACCGTGATACGACTTGCTGTGAGTTCCACTTCGACGTCCTGCCGGGCCCCGAGGGCAGGGAGACCAACATCCTGCTCGTGGACGATTACTCCAACCGCGGCTTCGAGGGCATATATATACCCGACTTCGAGGAGCAGGAGTTCGCCATGTGGTCGGAAATCCTGGAAGGCTACGACTGGCAGGAATGGGACACCGGATTCAACTTCAACGAAGAGACGCCCGTCCGGTTGGTCGGAGGAGCGACAACGGTAATCTGGAGCGTGGACCTCGGCTCGGAGCTCGCGCCTGACCTGTTCACCCTCTGTTCGGAGAGGGGCAATTACCTGCAGTCCTATGTGAAAGTGGGGGGCAACCTTATTATCATCGGGTTCTCCCCCATATACTGCACCATGTACTGGCCCGACGGTACGCCGGAACCCGGCCTGAGGCAGAACGTCACCGATATAGACTTCTCGCCCAGGGTGACCGGGACGGACACGACCTATCACTTCATGTGGGACACATTCGGCGTCAAGAGAATGCAGCTGAGCGGCTACCCCATCTATTATGTGGACGGGCTGCTGCCATGTGAGCCCCATCTGGACTGGGATTACCTGCCCGTTGTGGAAAAGGGCCAGTACCACCGCAACTGGCGGGGTTATGTTGCAGGTCCCTTCCTGATGACTGAATTCAGGCAGAGCGCAAACGTCAACACGTTCTACGGCGTGCATAGAATAGAGCAGCCCTGGGGCCCGCCCGAGAACTGGGAGTATGTCGACGACTGCACCAACATGGCCGGCGTGTACGTGAGCGGCGACGCCAACCGCGGCTATGCGGCCTATATAAACCTGCCGGCTTTCTGGCTGGATCATGAGCAGCTCAGGATCACGATAAGAAGGCTTCTAGAGATATTCGGAGAGTACCCTCAGGAGCAGTGAAATATCAATAGCTTACATACAGTGCCGAGTCGGAGGTTAGAATGGAGAGATTAGTCCATCTCTGGGCCCTTGGATTGACTTTGGTATGCGTTGTAGCCTCGCCGGTTTTCGGCCAGGATTGCGTGACGCTGAGGACGCCGGAGTTAGTCGACATTGTCGAGGGTGACAGACAGGTTGAGCTCTGGTGGCGGGACACCTACCCGGAGTCTCTTACATGCGTTCATGAGCCGAAACTCGGCACCACGCAGTCCCCGTGGCAGGGAAATGCCGGCCTGGCCTCCGGCGGTTTCTATACGGGGGCCTGCGACTTCGACTACAGGTTCAATATCTTAATGAGCGACTCGGTGCAGTTCCGCTGGACGGAAGTGAACTGGATTACGGGCACGCAGCGGGCCAGGGCCGTGACGGTAGGAGATACCGACACTCCCTATGATCTCTCCGACGGCATTACGGTCACCGTGCTGGCCGAAGGGCTCTTCACCATCACGGACTCGGAGGGCTGGACTCCGGCGGACCCGATGTTTCACGGCATTTACACGGGTGGCGCCGACTCGACGGCGGATGTCCCGGTGGCCTTCACTCTCTCCTGCGCCGTCGGCGGTGAGGTGAGCGGCGCGGGTGGCGCCGGCGCCGTGATCGACTGGTCCGATGATGGCGGCCGAAGCGGCAGCATCAGCCTCGAGGCTTCCGGGGTCGACTATGAAATTGACAATGGCCTTATGGTGGAATTCCCCGCAGGCACCTACGTGGCCGGCGATACGCTGGTAATGGAGGCCATGAGGCCGTTCGTGGTCAACAACCAGTTCAGCATAAGCGTCGAGACCTTCGACGGCTACCAGGTGCTCAGGCGTTCGGTGGAGGACAGGCCTGACGTTTACAAGGTCATCGCCAATATCTCGCGCTGCGACACGGCCAACTTCTTTCTCCCGGTGGACGAGACGCGCTATTTCATAGACAAGGGCATTGTCGGTGAGGAGGAGGGCGTGACCCCCGACCCCGACGCGCCGACGGTGCTGAACGGGTTTCCGTACTATTACGCCGTTGTGACTTATGACGTGCTGGACAGCCCGTCGACCCCCGGCAAGATGGTGACAAGTCATCCGATGGAGACCAAGGTCTATCCCTCGCCTCCCGTCGGAAGCTCGATAGACGACGTATTCGTAGTGCCCAATCCGTATCTCTTCCACTCGGGCTGGGAGGAGTCGGCCAACGGAGCGGCGGAGGCCAAGCTCCAGTTTTTCAACGTCCCCCAGGGCGCCCGGATAGTGATTTACGATGTCACGGGGAACTACATTCAGACCATAAGTCCAAGTGCGCTGCACGACGGCACTTCCCAGTCGGGCAGGGCCGAGTGGAACCTTAAAAACGCCAGCGGCAGGGATGTCGTGGGTGGCGTGTACATCTACCACATCACAGCCGGCGGAAGCGAGAAGGTCGGCAGATTCATAGTCATCAGATAGACGGCGGGCCGCCCGGGCGGCCGGCTGAAAGTGGCCTGTGAGCGCGAGCTCGACAGGCCAGCGTTATGTCTGCCCCGCCGGCACGGGAGCGGAGACATGATGGCGAGACGCGAGCAGGGTCTGAAGGCGCTTTCCGGCGCGGCGTCCTCATCCCGCCATGCAACATGGATTCGCCTCGTTCATTTCCGCATCCTGTGAAATGAATGAAAGGGGGCCGAGGGGGCCGAGCGGCCCTCGAAACCTCCGGGACCAGGTCGACGGATCCCGGAACCTGCGCCGGTGAAGGGACGCAGCCAATGAAGACGAACAGCGACAGGCTGGTGATGCTCTCGGTCACGGGCCAGGTCTCAAGCCCGATGATGGCGGCCGGCGGCTACCGGATCGCCGGGAATACGGGCGCGCCCGTGATCCTGCCGGGCGTGGGCGGCATTACCTATAACATCAAGGTGGGCGATTCCGCGTGCGGCTGGGTGGCCGATCACGTGGAGCCGGGCGTGAGCGTGAAGAACCCCAGCCCCGGCGAGGGCAATCGAAGCGCCAACAACGCCCTCAACATCCTCGCCGCTATCGGGAACGACGCCGTCGTAATAAGCGGCGACGCCAAGGGCGCCAAAGGCACGGTTACGGGCAAGCACGGCGGCATTGAGCACGTGCTGATGGACTTCGACGCCGCCGCGCTTCAAAAGCTCGCAATAGGCGACCGCATAATGGTGCGGGCGCTGGGCACGGGCCTCAAGCTGGACGGCTTCGACCATATTAAGATAATGAACCTCGACCCTCGCCTGCTCGCCAAAATGAAGGTCAGGGCCGTGGGCAACAAAGTGGAAGTGCCGGTAGCATGCGTGGTGCCCGCCAAGCTCATGGGTTCGGGCATCGGCAAGGCGCATGCCCATTCGGGCGATTACGACATACAGCTGCTTGACGGCAAGACAATCGAGAAGCTCGGCCTCGCCGACATACGCCTGGGAGATATAGTGGCAATCAAGGACGCCGACCATACGTTCGGCCGCATGTACCGGAAGGGCAGCATGACGATAGGCGTCGTTGTCCATTCGGACTGCGTGCTCTCCGGCCACGGGCCGGGGGTGACGACCATCATGACCTCTTCCGGCGGCCGCATCATCCCGCGCATCGATGCCGGCGCCAACATCGCCAGGCTTCTCAAGATAGGTACGTACCGAACCAAAGGCAGAGGAGGTAAGCGTTGAAGAAGAAGACCGGGAGCGCGTTCAGGCTCTTTCCGGAGCTCGGCCTGATCAAGAAGAAGAAGCTACGGGACCAGGTGGCGGACGTCTGGGACGACGCCATGAAACTCGGCGGGTGGACAATGACGGAAGTGGAGAAGATTCCTTTCACCCTGCTCATTCCCAAGACCAAGGTGAGCCTCGTGGATCACACCCGCGCCGTTACGCAGACCGCGGTGGCCATAGCCGTCAGCCACGGCAAGAACTACGGCCGGTCGGTCAGGATAGACATGGATGTGCTCGTGGCCGGCTCCATTCTCCATGATGTCGGAAAGCTCCTGGAGTATAAGAAGACGGGCAAGGGATATGTCAAGAGCAGGCTGGGCTCGCTTCTCAGGCATCCCTTCTCCGGGCAGGCGCTGGCCTACAAGCACGGCGTTCCGCCCGAGATACTCCATATGATTGCGTATCACTCCAAAGAGGGCGACCTTGGCAAGAGGACCGTGGAGGCCATAATCATTCATCACGCGGACTTCGTGAATTTCGAGCCGCTGAAGCCATAACACGGACGGAGGGGCCGGCCCGGAGCCGGCCCCGCGTCCCCTCCAACCCAATGCGCCCGCTGATGCCAGTGATTCCGCGCCACCCGGGCTCCAGACAGGACTTCACAGGCCAGCCTCGGACCGGCCGCCGGCCGTCGTTCGCCGGGCGCCTCAGAACCGCTGCCCGGCCGTGGTTCACCGGCGCGCCGTATTGCTTGCTTGTTAAAACCGCGCAAAGCGGGTATAATTTTGCCTGGAGGCATGTAATGAAAAAGAGAATCGGAATCTTCACGATATGGCTGATTGCCATCCTGCCGTTTCTAATCTCTTCCCCGGTATCCGCCGCCCGTATCTCCGGCGGCGCATGTCGCTGGCTCGAGGCATCCGGGCCGGGCGAGACGGTGGCCGTCTGGGTCTTCTTAGCCGACAAGGGGCCGCGCACGCCTGAGACGCTGGAGCGCGACCTTATCGATGTCGCCGCCTCCTACACATCCGCCGCGCTTGAGCGGCGCCTCCGGGCACGCGGCCTGGAGCCCTTCGACGGGAGGGACCTCCCTCTTTACCGGCCGTATCTCGAGGAAGTCTGCGGCACCGGCGCCGAAATCAGGGCCTTCTCCAAGTGGCTGAACGCGGTCAGCGTGCGCGCGACGGCGGAGCAGATTGAGAACATCGCCCGTCTCCCCCATGTGGTCGAATTGCGGAGGGTATCGGGACGCAGAGGAGGTCCCGAGCCCGAGTTGACCCCTGGAGCCCGGCCGGCAGCGCCCGTGTCGGGCGACTACGGGGAGTCCTGGCGCCAGCTCGAGCAGATCCAGGTGCTCGCGCTTCACGGCGAGGGCTATACCGGGACGGGCGTCAAGGTCGCAATTTTCGACACGGGTTTCTGGCTCGAGCATGAGGCCTTCACCGGTCTGAATGTAATAGCCGAATGGGACTTCATAAACGACGACCCCGTGACCGAGGACGAGCCCGGCGACCCGGAGCACCAGCACTGCCACGGCACCATGTGCCTGTCGATAATTGGAGGGCGTTCGTTCGGGACGCTGCTGGGGCCGGCCTATGACGCCGAGTATATCCTGGCCAAGACCGAAGACATGTCCCAGGAAGACCCCGTGGAGGAGGACTGGTGGATAGAGGCGGCCGAATGGGCCGACAGCCTGGGCGCGCAGGTAATCTCGAGCTCGCTGTGCTACAATGACTGGTACACTTATGAGGACATGGACGGCAACACGGCCCCCATCACCATAGCCGCCGACCTCGCCGTGGAAAACGGCATAGTGGTCGTCAACGCGGCCGGCAACTCGGGGGCGTCGTCGTGGAGATACATCCTCGCCCCCGCAGACGGCTTCGACGTCATCACCGCGGGCTCGGTTGACTCACTGGGGGTTCGCTCCTACTTCTCCAGCCAGGGCCCGACCTATGACGGCAGGATAAAGCCGACGGTGATGGCCATGGGGGACGAAACCTATGTCGCCGATCCCGTCTGGGGAGCCGACGCCTATCGCCGTGGGGACGGAACCTCGTTCGCGACTCCGCTCATCGCCGGCGCCGTCGCCCTCATGCTCGAGAAGAATCCGCTCTGGGGCCCGCCTCACGTGATCGACGCGATCATGAACACGTCGACGCTGGCGTCCCTTCCCGATACGCTATACGGTTATGGCATACTCCAGGCTCAAATCGCTTCCGACTTCCCGCAGGCAGGCATCGCCGCCGCGGCCGTCGCGGGCCCTGGCCTCAGCGTGTACCCGAACCCGGCCAGGTCCGGGTTCCTGATCGGCCACCGGCCCGGAGCCGGCACGGCGCGCATCTTCGACGTCACCGGACGGCTCGTCGGCCAGGTCGATCTCTCGCCCGCGGGAGTGACCAGGGTCGATACCGGCAACCTTGGAGTCGCCGCAGCGCGCGGGGTCTATTTCATCGAGGCAGGCGCCGCCGGGACGGCCAAGGTGGTCATCCTGGAATAACCTTAACAGCGGGCGCCGGATATACCGAAATAAGTTGCAGGGGGATTATCTTATTATTAAGTTATCCACTACCATAACTACTATATGCGAAAGGGAGACGCCATGGACAAGCTGACCTATATCTTCGGCGGAGGCAGCGCCGACGGTGACGCTAAAATGAAAGAACTGCTGGGGGGGAAGGGTGCCAACCTCGCGGAGATGTCGAGGATCGGGCTCCCCGTTCCCGCCGGTTTCACCATACCGACCACCGTATGCGCCCATTTCTCGGCCAGCGGGGGCACGTATCCCGGCGGCTTCGAAGACCAGGTGAGGAGCAGCCTCAAGAAGGTCGAGGGGATAATGGGCAAGAGTTTCGGGGGCGCCAAAGACCCGCTGCTCCTGTCTGTGCGCTCGGGCGCCAGAGTGTCCATGCCCGGCATGATGGACACCGTGCTCAATATCGGGCTCAACGACACAACGGTCAAGGCCATGGCCGCCAAGGGCGACGAGCGATTCGCGTATGACTGCTATCGCCGCCTGGTGCAGATGTATGGCGACGTGGTTCTGGGCTTGAAGCCCCAGGACGACACTTCGCATGACCCCTTCGAGAAACTCATTTCGGACCGCAAGCGGGAAAAGGGGGTCAAGCAGGACACCGAGCTCGACGTCGATGACCTGAAGGCGCTTGTCGCCGGCTTCAAGGACCTCATAAAGACCCACAAGGGCGTGGAGTTCCCGGACGACCCCTACGACCAGCTCTGGGGCGCGATAGAGGCCGTGTTCAAGTCGTGGGACAACGCGAGGGCGATCGAGTACCGCAAGATCAACAACATCCCCGATGACTGGGGAACGGCCGTCAACGTCCAGGCCATGGTGTTCGGCAATCTCAACTGGAACTCGGCCACGGGCGTCGCCTTCACGCGCAACCCGGCGACGGGCGAGGACGTGTTCTACGGCGAGTACCTGCTGAACGCGCAGGGGGAAGACGTTGTGGCAGGCATCAGGACGCCCCAGCCCATAAATATCGCGCAGAGAGAAGAGGACTCGGATCTTAAGAGCCTCGAGGAGGAGATGCCCGAAGCATACCGGCAGCTCGTCGACGTCCGCAACAAGCTGGACAACCACTTCAAGGACATGCAGGACCTCGAGTTTACGGTCGAGGACGGCAGACTCTATATACTCCAGACCAGGGCCGGCAAGCGCACCGGTCTCGCGGCCCTCAGGATCGCCTATGACATGTTCGATGAAGGTCTCATAGACAAGGACGAGGCCCTGCTCCGGATAGAGCCCGAGCAGCTCAACCACATCCTGAGGCCGCTTTTCGACGATGACGCTCTCAAGAAGGCCAAGGAAGAGAAACGCGTGGTTGCGCGCGGCCTCAACGCTGGCCCGGGAGCGGCGACCGGCAAGGTGGTCTTCAGCGCCGAGCGCGCGAAGCACTATGTGCGCGAAAAGAGGCAGCCGGTCATCCTGGTAAGAGAGGAGACCAGCCCCGAGGACGTCGGCGGCATGAGCCTCTCGGAGGGCATACTCACCGCCAGGGGCGGCATGACCTCACATGCGGCTCTCGTCGCCAGGCAGCTCGGCAAAGTCTGCATCGTGGGCTGCGAGGCGCTCGAGATAGATTATGAGAAGCGGGTTATGAAGATCGGCGAGCATTTAATCAAGGAAGGCGACGACATCTCGCTCCTGGGCACCAACGGCAAAGTCATACTCGGCAAGGTCGCCACCAAGAAGTCCGAGGTGGAGAGGGTGCTGGTCGACAAGACCATGTCCCCGGAGGAGTCCGACACCTACAGGCTCTATGAGACCGTGATGACCTGGGCGGATGAGCGCAGGCGCATGGGCGTGAGGGCCAACGCCGACCAGCCCGACCAGGCGCAGCTCGCCATCGCTTTCGGCGCGGAGGGCATCGGGCTCTGCCGTACCGAGCACATGTTCTTCGGCGAGGACAGGATCAACAAGGTGCGCCAGATGATCGTGGCCGAGACCTCCGATGAGAGGGCCGCCGCGCTGGCGAAGCTCGAGCCCCTTCAGAAGGAAGACTTCAAGGGGCTTCTCAAAGTGATGGCGGGCCGGCCGGTGACGATAAGGCTCCTGGACCCGCCGCTGCACGAGTTCCTGCCCAAGACCGAGGAGGAGGCCCGGGCGGTGGCCGAGGAAATAGGGATAAGCACCGAGGCAATACTCGAGAAGAGCGCCGACATGGCCGAATTCAATCCCATGCTCGGGCACCGCGGGTGCCGGCTGGGAATAACGCATCCGGAGATCTACGATATGCAGGTGCGCGCCATCATCGAGGCCGCCTGCGAGCTCAAGAAAGAGGGCAGCGAAGTGGTGCCCGAGATCATGGTACCGCTTGTAAGCATATTCAAGGAGCTCTCCTTCATCAGCGAGAGGATCAAGCGCGTGGCCGAGAGCGTGATGACGCGCATGGGAGTGAGGACGGGCTACTTGATCGGCACCATGATAGAGATCCCCCGGGCCTGCATGACGGCGAACGAGGTGGCGGAGGTCGCCGAGTTCTTCTCATTCGGCACCAATGACCTCACTCAGATGACATACGGCTTCAGCCGCGACGACGCAGGGCCCGTTATACGGCGCTACGTCGACGTGGGCGTGATAAAGCGCGACCCGTTCCAGAGCCTCGACCACAGGGGTGTGGGCGACCTCATGAGGATCGCCGTTGAGAGGGGCCGCGAGGCAAGGCCCGGCATCAAGCTCGGCATATGCGGCGAGCACGGCGGCGACCCCAGGTCCATAGGGTTCTGTGAGACCCTCGGCCTGGACTACGTGAGCTGTTCGCCCTACAGGATACCCGTGGCCAGAGTGGCCTCGGCGAGAGCGGCGCTTCTTAAGGCCAGAAGCAAGGTCAATGCGGGGGCGCATTAGCGCAGGCCGTATTGCTTCATTCTTCTATAGAGGGTCCGCTCGCCGATACCCAGCGCGCGAGCGGCCTTCTTGCGATTGCCGCCGACCTGCTTGAGGGTCTGCTCTATCAGCTTTCGTTCCACTTCGCGCAGCTTGGTGCCCGGCTTGACCTTGACGTCTGCGGGCTCCTCCACGACCTCGGCCCAGGTGGCCTCGCCCGGTACGGCTGACGCCTCCTCCGGGAACCCCGACGCCGCCGCGCGTCCGTCTCTCATGGCGAGCACTATCTCGGTGAGCGCCCCGATCTGCTTCTCTATAAGGGCCAGCCGCCCGAACAGGAGGTCGCGCTCGATCTCCTCCCGCGGCCTGCCCACCCTGATGGGGAGGTCGCGGCGGCCCTCCTCGGCCTCGACGATATGGTCCGGAAGATCCTCAAGACCCGCGCGCCTGCCGCGCGATAAGACGAGGAGGTTCTCCACGAGGTTCTTGAGCTCGCGCACGTTCCCGGGCCAGTTGTATGTCTCGAGGGCGTGAAGCGCCTCCTCGGTGACGCCGCCGAACGCGATATTGTTGGCCTGCGCCGCCTCCTCGGCCAGGCCGAAGAAAATCGTCCTGATGTCCTCCCGGCGCTCCCTCAGGGCGGGAACATGGATGGGGACCACGTTCAGCCTGTAATAGAGGTCCCGCCTGAAATCCCCCCGGTCCACGAGGTCCTTGAGGTCTCTGTTGGTGGCGGCGATGACCCGTACGTCGACGGTTACGTTTTTGGAGCCGCCGACGCGCATGAACTTCTCTTCCTCAAGCACCCGGAGAAGCTTGACCTGGGTGCCCAGGGGCATCTCGCCCACCTCATCGAGAAGCAGGGTGCCGCCGTCGGCGACTTCGAACCTGCCCGCTCGCTGGGAAGTGGCCCCCGTGAAAGAGCCTTTCTCATGGCCGAAGAGCTCGCTCTCGAGCACCCCCTGCGGCAGGGCGGCGCAGTTGACGGCCACGAACGGGCCCGAGGCGCGGTCGCTCCTCCGGTGTACGGCCCGGGCTATGAGTTCCTTGCCGGTTCCGCTCTCGCCCGTCACTAGCACCGTGACCTTGGTGGGCGCGATTTCCTCGATGATATCGACTATCTGCAGTATCTTCTCACTGCGCCCCAGTATGCCGCTCTGCTTGCGGGCGATAAGCCTGTGGATGCTGGCGTCGACCATGGTGTTGTCGCTATAGACCTCAATATAGTCGTCCGCTCCTTCGCCTATAAGCGATTTTCTGGCCTCCGCAGACATCTGGGGGCCTACCAGGGCGGCAAGTATCAATGGATGGCGCTTTTTGAGCCTCTGAACGGCCTTTATGCCCGTACCTCCGGGCAAATCCCGGTGCACGAAGGCGAAATCGGGCGGCGTCCTGCGGATGTTCCGGAGGGCGGCCGCTGTATCCGCTACCGTATCATATTTAACTTTATTCTGATCAAGAGCTTCCGCTACCTCTGCCATCCTGTCTGTATGTTTGCATACCAGAATGGCAGTGTATTGGGCCTTGTCATCATGGAGTCTATTCATCTCAATCACCTTCCCACAATTTAACATACGGCGTAAAAACCGTCAATAATTAGTGGATTTTCACTTGACAAGCGGGCCGGGTATGTTACATTCAGCAAAGAAGTTATGGGGCAATAGTATATTCCGGAAGGTTGTGATGCTGAATGCCGGCGGTGGTAGTACGTGATGGAGAATCGATTGATAGAGCAATCAGGCGATTCAAGAGGGAATGCGAAAAGGAGGGATTGGTAAAGCAGATCAGGCGGACCTCAAGGTTCGTTAAACCTAGTGAAAAAAAGCGAAAGAAGGCTCTGAAAGCTGAAAAGAGGAGAAGGAGCAGCGAGGCGAGGCGGTAGAGCTTTTCGGGCCCTTACGGTTCTAGGCCATCATGCCCGAGGCATGGCGGCATTAGCGTCGGAAAGGAACTAGCGGAAGGAGCTCTATTGGATCACAAGGATGACCGCTTCCTTATCAAGGATGAACCCAGCGCAACGTATGAGATGCTCCTGAAGAGGGCTGAGAAAGAAGGCAGGTTGGGCGGCAAACACCGCTGCCCGGTTTGCGGCATGCGCTTTAAGAGCGAGCGCGAAGCCAGCGCCTGCTGCAGGGGCATAGCAAGATAACATAGGGGTTTAATCTGATGCCAAAGGCCAAGACGAGCAGATCGGCGGCCAAGAGATTCAAGAAGACGGGAACGGGGAAGATTTCGCGCAAGAAGGCTTACTCGAGCCACAAGTTCACGGCCAAGACGAGGAAGCAGAAGCGGAATCTGAGGAAGACGGAGACCCTCAAGGGTGGCGACGCCAAGCGTATCAAGAGGATACTGCCCGGCTAGGCCTCACGTTTCAAGTCACTGAGCGCACTCAGGCGCCAGACCCCGGACCTGACTCGTGCGCCCCCACCGATTCGGCCAAGGCGTCGAGATTATAGCCGCCTTCCAGCACAGAGACCACCCTTCCGGATGCTGAGCGCGCGGCCGAGATGAAATCATAGGTGCGCCTGACCCTCTCCCTGTTCTCGGGATGCGCGCCCGTCTCATGCCTCAGGAACACACCGTCATACACCAGGCCTACGTCACCCATATTCGCACCTTATCCGCCTTATGCGGCCGCAGCTCCCGCCGCCTCAATAATGCTCAAGGCCGGCCGCAAGCCGACGTCACGCAAAAACCTTGACCTGCATGGGGGGCGCGTGTAGACTCGGTGTCAGTTGAGGGACTTATGCCTGCGGGCCTCAGGGCAATCCGCCGTCGGGATTCTGCAAGCGACAATACCGGATAACCAGGCCGCGGTCCCTTCCGGCTCAGGCAAGCGGCCGGCCATGACCATCGTGATTCGCCCGGCGGGTGCTCTGCCTGATTAAGCGGGAGTCAATCTTGGAGTATCTCGCGTTGCGCGGCGGCATGTCAGGCGGATACAGGCTAGCAGGTTGCGGCAGCGACAGCAAGATTCACAGGAAGCGTGCGGATGGCTGAGAAGAAGGTGGACCTTAAGAAGGCCGGGGACGAGGAGCTCGTTACGCTCGCCAGGGCGGAGAACACAAGGGCCTTCGATGAGCTCGTCAACCGCTACCAGAACAAGATATACAGGCTGGCCAGGCGAATGACCGAGACCGAGGAGGACGCCGAGGACGTCCTCCAGGAGGCGTTCGTCAAGGCCTACAAGTCATTGGGCGGTTTTAAGGGCAAGTCCAGGTTCTCGACCTGGCTCTACAGGATCACCGTCAACCTCGCACTCATGAAGCTCCGGAAGCGGAAACTCGAGACCGTGCCCATCGATCAGCCCATCGAAACCGGGGACGGAGCCGTGCAGAGGGAAATAGAGGACTCGGGGATGGATCCTCTTGAGAAGATGATCGCCGCCGAGTCGCGGGCGGTTCTGGACGCAGCCGTGCAGGATCTTCCCCCGGGCCACAGGGCCGTATTCGTGCTGAGGGACGTTGAGAAGCTCTCGACCGAGGACACGGCCAGGGTGCTCGGCATCACGGTGCCGGCTGTCAAGTCCAGGCTGCACAGGACGAGGCTCATGCTCAAGGAGCAGCTCATAAGGTCGGCTGCGGCCAGGGGCATACCGTTGCCCGTCGAAGTCGGGCCTCCCAAGAAGAGGCGAAAAAGGCGGGGGAAAAGCGAAACTTTGATACCGGAAGGCGCATCCAAAGCCCGGAGGGTTAATCTTGGGTAAACTCGACTGCAGGTCGATTCTCCGAACGATGTCCGAATACATTGACGGGGAGCTGGGAGAGAGCGTATGCAAGGACGTCGAAGACCACCTCACCACCTGCAGGAAATGCAGATTCCACGTCGACGCCGTCAAGTACACCATCAAGATGTTCGATGAATGGCGGGCAGACGACGTGCCCCCCGACGCAATGATCAGGCTGAGAGGCAGGCTGACAGACGAAACGGGCTGCCTGTTCGCATTCCCGGTCGATAAGGCCATGCGGAAGGCCTCCGCCGCGAAGCCGGCCCGAAAGAAGACCTCAGGCAAGAAGACCGCCGCCGGGAAGGAAGCGGCTCGCAAGAAGACCACCGGGCGCAGGAAGACGGCGCGCAAGAAGACCACCGCCAGCAAGAAGACCAGCCGCGGGAGGACCACTGCGCGCAAGAAGACGGCCAGGAAGAGAACCTCCCGCAAGAAATCAGGAAGCAGGAAGGCAGTCAGAGAGAAGTAGCTCCGCGGGACGCGGCTGCAAGAAGACCTCGCGCCTCAGGCCCGCTGCCTGGTCCCGAGAATAACCGAGGACGGCTTCATTATATCCCGGCACTGCGCTCCCAAGTCAGTGCTCAAGCGCCTGGAGCTTCCGCATGGCACCCTCGTGCCGGGGCATGAGCTCCAGCGTCTTCCTCCATTCGGCCTCTGCGCCTTCCCTGTCCCCGGTCTCGTATAGCGCGTTTCCCATGCTGTAGTGGGCGGGGTAGAAGGTCGGGCTTATGGCTATCGCCCTCCTGAAGTAGCCCATGGCTTCCTGGAACTTGCCCTCGCGTGAGTAGGTCAGCCCCAGGTTGAACACGGCATGGGGCTTGCCCTGAGATATGTCCTCAGCCTTCTCGAACTGGTCGCGCGCCCTGCCTATTTCTCCGCGGGAGAGATACAGAGTCCCGAGGTTGTTCCTCGCTTCGTAGCTCGATGGGTTTCTGCGTACCGCCTCTTCATAGGCCTCCAGGGCCTTTTCCTGCATGCGGGCCGCCTCATAGGCCATCCCGAGCCTCAGCACGATGCCCGCGTCGTCGGGCTTCATGTCCCGTGCCTTCTCCATGAACTCGACGGCTTCGGCGGGCTTTCCCCAGCGCAGGTAACACTCGCCCGTCGTGACGTAAGGGTCCACTATGTCCGGCCTTAGCTCCCTCGCGGCGTTAAGATGGGTGAGCGCCTCTTCGTAGCGGCCCTCCGAGACCAGCCTTACTCCAAGCCTGTACTCGACCAGGTAGCGGTCCCCGCCCGCGCGGGCGGCCGATTCCAGCATGCCGAGACTCTGCTCCAGATCCTCTATCGACCTTAAGGCGATCTGGTTGCCCGGATGCTCGGTGAGGACCTTATCGTACATCTCCCTTGAGCGCCCCATCTCGCCGATGGCGTTATACATATGGCCTCTTATGATGTCATCGGATATGGCCATGCGCGGGGCGAGCTCCCGTGCCAGGTCCTCGCGCCCGATGCCGGCAGCTTCGACATTGACGAGTTCGGCCATGGGATCGGCCCGGAACGCCAGGATTTCCTCCAGGTTGGAGCTCAGGTAATGCCTGGATACTCCCCTTCGCGCGATGCCGAACTCGAGTATGGGATGGTCGTCCGTATTGAGAGGCGCATCCCCGCACAGACTTTCCACGCCCTCTCCGTCCAGAAGCAGGCATGAAACCAGCGAGTAGGGATCTTCAACGGATATTGCCCCGAGGTCCTGCCGGAGCCCCTCGTCCTCGAAGGCTGCGGCGATGCGCGCGAAGTCTATGCCGGCTTCATCGTCGTTCTTCCCCACCAGGAGCGCGTGCTGGGTGAAGCCCGAGTAGCCGTACCAGAGCATCATGTTGGGGAAGGCCTCGTGGAAGGACCTGAGCGCGATCTTGAGATCCGTAAGATGCATGTCCAGGGGCAGCCAGCAGGAGAGGGCCCCGCCGGGCTTGAGCTTCTCACGGCAGGCCTTGAAATGGTCGTACGTATAGAGCGCCGAGCCCGCCTCGCCCACGCCCGGGTAAACCGAGTCGGTCATGATTACGTCATAGGTCTTGTCGGTGAGGAGAATAAAGTTCTTGCCGTCCATTATTATGATGTTGACCCTGGGGTCGTCGAAGACATTGTGATTGATGTCGGCGAAGTACTTCCTGGCTGCAGTGATGATATCGGGGCATATCTCGATGCCGTCGATCCTCTCAATGTCGTGCAGCGTGAGTATGTACATGGTCTCGCCGCTTCCGAAACCTATATGCGCCACGAGGTCCTGGCCGGCCGCGAGCAGCACGGGGAGATGGGCCTGCAGCTTCTGCGTTATCCTCAGCATGAAATTGGTGCCCGCGACGTCCACGCCGTCCACGGCTATGAGGTCGTACCACGGGTACCTGTGAACCGTGACCGTGCCGCTCGTTCCCTCCTTGAAATATAGGAGCTCGCTCCCCTCCTGGCCGATGTTGAAGGCCCTTGCAAATATTCCCGGCGGCAGCAGGGAGGCCAGCACGATGAAGGCGACGAACACGGCTGCCGCCGTGCCCGCCCATAACCTGCGGCTGTAGCGGCATGAGAAGAGCAGCATGCCGACGCCCAGGTTGAAAGCCGCCATGAGGGCGATGGACCTGGCGACACCGAGCGCCGGGACCAGTATGAAGCCCGCCGCAAGCGCGCCCGCCACTGCGCCCAGGGTGTTGAAGAAGTATACCTTGCCTATCGAGAAAGACACCGTCTCCCTGCGCCTCGCGATTATGCGCGCGACGACAGGGAAGGTTGCGCCCATGAGCAGGGTGGGCACGAACATGATGAGCGCGGCCTGCAGGAAGCCGGCTGTCCGGTTCTCTATGAGGTCGCCGCCGGCGTCCCTGATGCCCAGGGCATGATGGGTGACGTCCATCTTGGAGATGGCGTATATGGAAACGAGCACGGCCGCGCCGATTATGATCTCAATGATGGCGAAAGTATCGGTGAGGTTGCGCCAGCGGTCGACGAGCCTCGAGAATACGAAACTGCCTATGGCTATCCCAACGAGGAATGTGGTGAGCATGACGCTGAAGGCATGCGCGGATGTGCCCAGCGAAAAGACGAGAACCCTGGTGTAGAGCACTTCATAAGCCAGGGCCGCGGCCCCGGAGACCGCGAATGCCAGGAGCACGATCACCGGGACATAGTCAAATGCCCCGGCTCTAGCAGGAGGCGCCGCCGGCCTGGCAGCCGCCGGTTCAGGCTGCTGTTCGGCCGCCTGCCCCGCAGGCTCCTCGGCGGGCTTCCCGGCCGGTTGCCCGGCGGGTCCTCCGGAAGGTTCCACACCGTGCGCTCCCTCAGAGGCTGACGCTCCCGGCTCGGCCCTGAAGGCTGCTGCTCTTCCCGAGATTATGGCGACGATACCCACGGCGAGGCTCATTACAGCCGCGATGTATACGGAAGTACGGACGCCTGCAAACTCAAGGAGCAGGAATCCCGTCACGAGCGTGCCCAGCACGGCTCCCACCGTGTTCACCGTATAGAGCCCGCCGATGCGCTTGCCTATCTTGTCGATCTCCCGGCCCGCATACCTGCTCAAGACGGGCAGGGTGCCGCCCATGAGGAAGGTGGGTATAAGCACCATGATGAATGAGAGCAGGAACCTCACCAGCGTAAGCGGCAGCGTGTTCTCGCCGAAGGCCGCGTATACGCCCCCGTAGAGGTGCTGCAGCACTATGAGGAGCCACGGGAAGGCGATGGCGAACAGGCCTATGAGAACCTCCAGCACTCCGTAGGCCATAACGGGCCTCTTCATCCTGTCGGCCCTTCTGCCTATCACTATGCTCCCCAGCGCCAGCCCGCCCATGAAAGCGGCGAGCACGGTGGACACGGCCTGGGTGGTGTTACCGAACACGGTTATGAACATCCTCGCCCAGGCGACCTGGTATACCAGGCCGGTGACTCCCGAGACGAAGAACAACAGATAAATCAATGCTTTGTGCTCGTTTTTCATGTTTTACCTCTCTCTCCTTCCCGTCATGTTATCGCCACGAGAGGTGCCGCACAACACCTAATTTCAAAGGCGCCCGGGCCGGGCCGGCCCGGCGGGATATTGCGGCTGGCGTGACCCTGAGCCCCGGGAGGTCCTCCGGACTCGGGTTGCCTCATCTCTTTCCCTGGTCTATAATTAGTATATGGGAGTGATTGTGACGGGGAGGATCGGCATGCCGTATAATAAGCTCCTCAGTATTATGATTTGTACTGCCATTCCTTTCCTTATGGCCGCCACCATTCCCGCGGCGCCGGCAGGGGATCATGTCGTCCTCGAAGTCGCGCGACCCGCGGATGTGGACGTGCTGCGCTCCGCGGGGCTTCTCTTTCTCGCCGACCTGGGAGATGCCCTGCTCGTTCAGGGCGACGAGCGGGCCGCTGATATCCTGGCGGGCTCGGGAGTCGACTTCAGGCCCCTTCTCCGGGTGGACCGCGACGAGCGCGTTCTTCTTCTTAAAGCCCGCAGGTTCGCCGACGAGGCCTTCTATTCAAGGGTGCTTGTGCCCCTGGGAAAGGGGAGGTTTGTGGCCGCGGCGGTCCCGGACCAGGCCTATGTGCCGGGGGACGCCGGGTTCTCGCGACGCGTCTTGGAGCCCATGGACTTTCCCAAGCCGGCCATACCCATGAAGATAGGCGAGCCCGTCGAGATAATAAGAGACCTGAATATAGAAGACATGGTTGCGGAGACCGACCGGGACTCGCTCTACAGGACTATCGCGGAACTTTCGGGCGAGACGCCGGCCGTGATCGGCGGGGTGCGCGACACGCTGCTTACCCGGTACTCCTACAGCCCCGAGGTCGACCGCGCCGCGGAGTATCTCGGTGAGAGACTTGAGGCCTATGGGCTCGACGTGGAGTTCCACGAGTTCGCCGTGAGCACGCATGACCTCTTCTCGGCCTCCTTTGCCGACTCCCTGAGAGGATGGGCCGCAGGTGCGGTGGGCCGGGTGTACTATACCCGGGACGGCGGCGCGACCTGGACTTCCCGCCACACCGGCGGGGGCATGACCCTCTGGGACGTCTGCTTCGTGGACACGCTCAGGGGTTGGGTGGTTGGAAACAGCGGCACCGTCTACCGCACAGATGACGGCGGGCTCTCCTGGCACCTCCAGGATACCCCCAACACGCTTGCGCTGAGGGCCGTATGCTTCGTCGATTCGCTTGCCGGGTTCGCCGCCGGATATGCCGGGATGATCCTTGAGACCACCGACGGCGGCCTGACCTGGGAGAGCATGGCAAGCGGCACCACCCAGAACCTCTACGACATTTACTTCCTCAGGGCGGACCTGGGCTGGGCAAGCGGGAGAAACGGCGTGCTGCTTCACTGGGGCGGCGATTCCTGGAGCCCGCAGACGAGCGGCGTGGACGTCTCGCTGAGGGCCTTGCACTTCACCGATGACAGCACGGGCTACGCCGTGGGAAGCGGGGCGACGGTGCTGCGCACCACCGACGGCGGCGCGACATGGCTGCCCCTTTCGGTCCCGGTTGACGTCAACCCCTATTTCGAGAACGTATGTTTCGTGGACTCTGCGAAGGGCTGGTGCGTGGGGCTGGGGGGGACCATACTCCATACCGGGGACGCCGGCGCCACCTGGGAGCGCCAGATATCGGGCACGCTCTTCGGGCTCGAGTGGGTGAAGTTCGTAAGCCCGGCGGAGGGCTGGGCCGGGGGTTACGGCGGCACTATACTCCACACCACCGACGCCGGGGAGACCTGGGTGAGCCAGAAGCGGAACCTGCCGCCCGAGGCCATTACTCTCCTTAGAAACGTGTTCGGCACGCTCGAAGGCACGACTTCGGACGAAGAGGTCATCGTATGCGGCCACTTCGACTCGGTTTCCGAAGACCCCATGAACCGCGCGCCCGGGGCGGACGACAATGCGACGGGAACGGCCGGGGTGGTGGAGGCCGCGCGCGTTCTCTCGCGCCACCGCTTCGAGAAGACCATCAGGTTCATGTGCTTCTCGGGGGAGGAGATAGGTCTCCAGGGAAGCGGGGCCTATGCGCCCGAGGCCCGCGTTCGCGGCGACGACATAGCCGGCGTCATCAATCTCGACATGATCGGCTACGTTGACGAAGCGCCCGAGGACATAGACCTCATAGGCAATGCGGCTTCGGAGTGGCTGGTCGATTTCACGGCCGCCTGCGCGGAAACTTATGTGCCGGGTCTCCCGGCGAAGAGGATAATAGACCCGACCTATTTGCTGAGCGACCATGCGCCCTTCTGGAACTCGGGCTACAGGGCGCTTCTCGCGATCGAGGACGGGGAGATAGGTTATCCTTATTATCACACCACGGGTGACACCCTGGGCAATGTCACCATGTCGCTGGTGGAGAACACCACAAAGATGGCCCTGGCGGCGCTTGCGCAGGCGGCGGTTCCCGACACCACGGCGCCGCCTCCGGAGCGGGAACCCGCACCGGAGGCCGTGGCCGGGCGGGCGGCCGGGGCAGAGAGCAGCCCGGGCGCCGCCGTTAGCGTATGGCCCAACCCCGCGAGGGCGGCGGCGAGCGTCAGGTTCAGCCAGACTTCGGCCGGTCGTGTCGACGCCGCCGTATATGACGTGGGCGGCCGGCTAATAAGGCAGCTGGCGGATTCGCATTTCGCCGCCGGCCCGCATGAACTCGCCTGGGACGGGAGGGATGAGCGGGGCCGGAAGGTCTCGGCCGGCATATACTTCGTGAGGATTGACGCCGGGAACCGCAGGTTCTCCTCCAGGGTAGTACTGCTCAGGTAGGGGTGTACGCTACTGGCGGATGCCGCCGGTACACGCTGCCGGTAGCCGCTGCTGGCGCAAGACCCGGTCAGGTGCTGTGGGCAGGCGTTGCGGGCGCGGGAGCCTGCTTCCTTATGTATTGACACAGCCCCTTTCTGAATCCTAACTTGAGTTAGAATTCAAAGCAGGGTGGGATTATGTTTCCGATCAGGGACGACGTACCGTCGAGAACTTATCCATACGCGACGCTGGGGCTTATCATCCTCAACACCTTCATATTCATCCTTCAATTCGGGCACAGGATGAGCGACCCCGCCGGAGCCGCCGGCGCCATAGCCTCATTCGGCATGGTCCCCGCGCGCGTAGCGGAGGGGAGGCTCTGGCCATTCCTGACGTCAATGTTCATGCACGGGGGCTGGTTTCACCTCATCGGCAACATGTGGTACCTGTGGATCTTCGGCGACAATGTGGAGGACAGGCTCGGGCATGCCAAGTTCATAGTCTTCTATGTCGCGTGCGGCCTGCTGGGCAATTTGGGCCACTTCCTGTCGAGCCCGGGCTCGGCGGTGCCGGCGATTGGCGCCAGCGGCGCCATAGCGGGTGTCCTCGGCGCCTATATCATCTCCTACCCCAGGGCCCGCATACTCGTCGTGATTCCGCTTTTCGTGTTTCTGCATCTGATGAGTGTCCCGGCGATGTTGGTGCTGGGATTCTGGTTCATAATACAGCTGGCGAGCGGGGCCATATCGCTCGGACAATCGGGAGCCCATGGAGGCGTCGCCTGGTGGGCCCATATAGGAGGTTTCCTCGCGGGCATGGCTCTTCTCAATGTCATGAGGCCGCGGCCCAGGCTCCTCTATAGACGCTGAGCGCCTGCTGTTGAGAGATAAGTTGCGAAGACATAAGCAACACATGTACAGGTCATAGAAACATAGGTCATAGAAACATAACTCGCAGAGGCGAGCGTATCCGCCGGCAGTCGAGGAGGGTGGAGGATGAGACTCGACAGATTCACCATTAAAGCCCAGGAAGCCATTGAAGGCGCCCAGAAGGTGGCGACGGACAGGTCCAATCAGGAGATAACTCCCGAGCACCTCCTGGCGGCGCTTCTTGAGCAGACCGAGGGAGTCATAGTGCCTCTTCTTAAGAAGGTGGGCGCCAATCCCGAAGCCATCGCGGTGGATTTAGGCGGCGAGATAGACAAGCTCCCCAAGGTCTACGGGGCCGAGTCGGGCTCGCATATGTCGCAGACGCTGCGCAAGGTCTTCGACAACGCCTTTAAAGAAATGGAGCGGCTCAAGGACGAGTACGTCTCGAGCGAGCATCTCCTTATCGGCATAATCGATACTGCCTGCCCGGCCTCCGAAGTCTTGAAGCGGAACGGCGTCACAAGGGACAACATCTACCAGGCCCTGGTCGAAGTGAGGGGCGGCCAGCGGGTCACCGACCAGAACCCCGAGGACAAGTACCAGGCGCTGGAACGTTTCGGGCGCGATCTCGTTGCCCTCGCGCGCCAGGGTAAGCTCGATCCCGTGATCGGCAGGGACGATGAGATAAGGCGCGTCATCCAGGTGCTATCGAGACGCACCAAGAACAACCCGGTTCTCATAGGCGAGCCCGGCGTGGGCAAGACGGCAATTGTGGAGGGTCTGGCCCAGAGACTCGTCTCGGGCGACATCCCCGAGACCTTGAAAGACAAGCAGCTCATCGGGCTCGATATTGGCGCCCTGGTTGCAGGCGCCAAGTTCAGGGGCGAGTTCGAGGAACGCCTCAAGGCAGTGCTGCAGGAGATAGACAAAGCCGGCGGCAGCATCATCCTGTTTATCGACGAGCTCCACACGCTCGTGGGGGCCGGCGCCGCCGAAGGTGCCGTGGACGCGTCCAATATGCTGAAGCCCGCTCTCGCGCGCGGCGAGCTCCGCGCCATCGGCGCCACCACCATCGACGAGTACCGCAAGCATATAGAGAAAGACGCCGCCCTGGAGCGCAGGTTCCAGCCTGTCCTCGTGGGCGAGCCCTCCGTGGAGGACACCATCGCCATCTTGAGGGGTCTTAAGGAACGTTATGAAGTGCATCACGGCGTCAAGATAAAGGACACGGCGCTGGTGGCGGCAGCCGTGCTCTCGCATCGCTATATCACAGACAGGTTCCTTCCCGACAAGGCCATCGACCTTATAGACGAGTCGGCATCGCGCCTCCGGATAGAGATCGACTCCATGCCAACCGAGATAGACGAGATAGAGCGCCGCATCATGCAGCTCGCCATAGAGAAGCAGGCGCTCTCCAAGGAGAAAGACAAGGCCTCCAGGGAGAGGCTCGGGAAAGTCGAAGAGGAGATGGCCAACCTCTCGGAGAAGAGCGAAGGCATGAAGGCGCACTGGCATGCCGAGAAGGAGGCCATCGAGCGCATCCGCAAGATCAAGGAAGACATAGAGAAGGCGCGGCTCGAGGAGGAGACGGCCGAGCGCTCGGGCAACCTGGACCGCGTCGCCGAGATAAGGTACAAGGACATGGTCGAGCTTAAGGGCGCGCTCGATAAGGAAAGCGCGCGCCTCCAGGAACTCCAGAAGGACAGGGCCATGCTAAAGGAGGAGGTCGACGAGGAAGACATCGCCGAGATCGTCTCCAAGTGGACGGGCATACCCGTCGCCAGGATGATGGAGGGCGAGGTCGAGAAGCTCGTCAAGATGGAAGAGCGGCTCAAGCTCCGCGTTGTCGGCCAGGACGACGCCATCGAGGCCGTCTCCAATGCCGTGAGGCGCGCGAGGGCGGGCCTGCAGGACCCCGACCGGCCGATCGGCTCCTTTATATTCCTGGGGCCCACGGGTGTGGGCAAGACCGAACTCGCGCGGGCTCTTGCCGAGTTTCTCTTCGATGACGAGCGGGCCATGGTGCGCGTCGACATGTCGGAGTTCATGGAGCGCCATTCGGTGGCGCGGCTTATCGGTGCGCCGCCCGGATACGTCGGCTATGAAGAGGGCGGCTACCTCACGGAGGCCATCCGCAGGAAACCCTACTCGGTAATTCTCTTCGACGAGATAGAGAAGGCGCATCAGGACGTCTTCAACCTGCTCCTCCAGATCTTAGACGACGGCCGCCTCACCGACGGCAAGGGCCGCACGGTGGACTTTAAGAACACCGTCATCATCATGACGTCCAACATCGGAAGCCAGTACATCCGCGACCTTCAGGGCGACGATGAGGAGATCAAGAAGCGCGTCATGGAGGCGCTAAGGTCCCACTTCAGGCCCGAGTTCTTAAACCGTGTGGACGAGACCATACTCTTTAACAGCCTCGGCCTCGAGGAGATAAAGAAGATAGTGGACCTCCAGGTCGAGCGCTTAAGGAAGCGCCTCACCGAGAAGCATATCGAAATAAGCCTCACCGATGCCGCCAAGGAGTACATCGCGAGGGAGGGATTCGACCCGGCATACGGCGCGCGGCCCTTGAGGCGGGCCATCGAGCGCGACATCCAGAACCCGCTTGCCTTGAGGCTCTTGGAGGGCGAGTTCCCCGAAGGGAGCCGGGTCAAGGTGGATCTCGACGCCAAGTCAGGCGGCCTCAAGTTCAAGAAGTCCTGAGCCCCTGGCTCCGTGGGAACCCGGGCCTCAGCCGGGCGTTAAATCACAATGAGAAGGGGCTCATTATACCCCTCGATGCGCCCGGATTGGAATCGCGCCCCGTTGACCCTCGTCTAATAGTACGGGGGTATGGTATATTCCCGGCGAAGATATGAAAAAACAAAAGACAAGAACATACCTACTTATCTCCATAGCGGTGCATATTCTGCTGCTCTTCATATGGGTCGGCACGGAGTCCTATCTGGAGAGGAGGGACCTGAAGGTCCAGGTCGAGGGGAAGGAGGAAGACCCCTGGGTCTTCGAAATCATCGAGACGCCTGATTTCTTGAAGGACGAGAGACCCGAGAGGCCCACCAAACTGGTGTCGGACAAGAGCACCCGCGCCGCCGATGAGAACCCCATGACGACAAGGAGCCTGGACATCCCCTACTCGCCCGGCGAATTCATGTTCAAGACCAATGAGCAGCGCGCAAGCGAGGCGTCCCGGGCCGCGGCGGCTGAGAGAGTTCCCGAGGCCGACCTGGGAGAGGTCGAGACCGTCGACCTCATGGGAGAGGGCGACCAGGACCGCCACTACCAGATACCGGCCCGCTCGGTGGCTTTCCGGAACCTCACGGCGAGTCTCGAGCGCAGGGGCGGCGTGAGTTTCAATACATACGAGTGGGAGTTCGCGCCCTATATGCTGGCCATGAAGCGGAGGGTCGAGCGGAACCTCCATCCGCCGTACGCCTTCACGCATATGGGCATGGTGAGCGGCGTTAACATACTGCGCTTCACGGTCTTGAGGGACGGCACCGTGCGCGACCTCACCATACTCGGAAGCGATGCCCACTTCTGCCTGGACCGGACTAGCGTGAGGGCGATCGAACTCTCCATGCCGTTTATGCCGCTGCCCGACGACTTCCCGGAGGACGTTCTGGAAGTGACCGCGCAGTTCTCATACATCCTGCGGTAGTACGGGAAGCGCTCAGGCGGAAGGAATTCGATCTGCCGCCGGCGTTGTCAGGGACCATGCCTGGCCTCCAGCACAATTGGGAGATGCGGCCGGCTGCCGCCATCGAAGAGCTCGCTGCCCCGCAACGGCCGGTATGTCGCGTTCATGTGCATGGCGTTTCTATGCGTTTATAGATAACCGAAGCCCTTGAGGCGGGCCTTGACCTCCTCGCCCGCCTCGGCATAGGACTCGATATCACGGTTCCGGGTCTTGAGAATCTCCCTGTAGCCTGCGACCTTGTCGGCGCTCGGCTCACCCACATCGTTCGTATACAGGTTATCCTTCAAGATGAACTCGAAGTCCTTGTTGCGGTCGAAGAGATAGACCTCTCCGCCTTCATGCACGCCGCAGAAGCCTACCTTGGCGTAAGAGGTCGAGATGAGGTTCCGGGTCTTGCCGGCGATGTTCCGGTCGCGGAGACCGAACTTGCCCAGCATCATCTGGTAGAAGTCCTCGTGGTCGATGAGCGTCGAGTCCACGACGCCGCCCCCGAGCCTGCGGTTATGCCTTATGGCGAAGACCTCGAACTGCTCGAAGCAGAACCCGGTGGAGTGATGCCAGAGCGGGTTCTCGGACAGGCCCCAGTTGCCATCGAAGGCCTTCTTGCCGCATTGGGAGAAGCATTCGCCATGGTCGGAGTTGACAAGAATCTCGAGGCCCGGGTAGCGCTCCAGCACCACGTCCACGAGCTGCCGCATGAAGTCGTCCACCAAGAGGCACTCGTTGTAGTACATCTTCTCGACGATGTCGAGGTCCTCCATGGTGAGCGGGAAGTGCTGCTCGCGCCAGAGCTTCATCTTCTGGCCCATGATGCTCGACTCTTCCTCGTCTATGAAGTCGTAGCGGCGCTTGAGCCCGTAGTGCTCGGACGTGTAGGGGTAGTGATGGAAGTAGTCGTGCATGAGAAATGTGTGGAAGAAGACCATGTCGCTTTCCTTGAGGCGGTTGGCGATCATGTTGATCATGCCGTCGAGCTTGCGCGTATCGTAGGTGGAGGCGAAGTAGCGCTGGCTCCTGTACTGGAAGATATCCGACTCGGCGAGCACTCCGCAGCAGATGAGGCTGGGCCTCACCTCGGCCTCGACGAAGCGGTCGAAGATGAGGTCGGTCGGCTGGCCGGGATAGAGCCTGTAGCCCCAGAAGTTATGGGAGACGGTGGGCTCGCCCGTGAACATGGATGCATACGACGGAATAGTCCAGTTGCAGCTCGCGATATAATTGTCGTAATAGACCGAGTTGTCCTTAAGCGAGGTCATGAAGGGCGAGATGGGGATGCCCCGCACCACCTTGCCTATGTTATCTCTCCTGTAGGTGTCGAGTGAGACCACGAGCAACTTGTCCATGTTCTCCCGCCTTTCCGCTGCGTCCGGATATGCAAATATGGCCGTGCTTTTTCCACTTAGCGCTTGTCACGATTGATATCGGCAAAATAAGGCGAGTCTTGACACGTAATGGCAGCGGCGCTTTCGTTGACACGGGCCCTCTAAGTGTAGTATAATAGGAATACCAGAAGGCGGGGCAGCAATGCTGCCCCTATTTTGTGACATTAGGTTGAGCTTGGAATGGAGGCCCCGGAATGCGCTGTTTTACGTCTCTTCTCATCGTTCTTATTCTTATTGTTCTCGCCTCAACCGCTTTCGCCGCCATCGGCGAGAAGTCTCTCGTCCGCGTCTACTTCGACAGCCCCCAGCACCGGAGTGCGGTGCTTAAGGAGTTCGACGACGTGGCCGGGCGGGCCAACAGTCGCTTCGCCGATATCGTGGTGCCCGGGGATAAGATGGCCGAGCTCATGGCTCTCGCCCCCAAATACGAGATCCTCATAGCCGATATTGACCAGCTCATGCGGGACCGCGGCGTGCTGGACGTAGGGAGCGCATATCACACGTATGAAGAAGTGAACGCCGAGATGGACAGCATCGCGGCGCTCTATCCGAGCATATGCCAGGTCGACTCGGTCGGCGACACCTGGGAGGGGAGGACCATATACGGCATCAAGGTATCCGACAATGTCGCGACAACCGAGGACGAGCCGCGAGTGCTCTATATTGGTATGCATCACGCGCGAGAGATAATCACCACCGAGATACCGCTTTACATACTCTTCCACCTCGTAGATAACTACGGTTCCGACCCCAGGATCACAGACCTTGTGAACAACCGCGAGTTCTACATCATCCCGTGCCTCAATCCCGACGGCCGCGAGTACGTGGAGCACACGGGCGACTGGCGCAAGAACCGCAGGAACAACGGCGACGGCACCTACGGCGTCGACCTCAACCGGAACTACGGCTACATGTGGGGCTATGACGACAGCGGCTCCAGCCCCAATACGGGCGATGAGACCTACCGCGGCCCCTACGGCTTCTCCGAGCCCGAGACCCAGGCCATCAAGAACCTGTGCGAGGCGATTCAGTTCTCCACCGGCATCTCATATCATTCCCATGGCGACCTCATCATATATCCGTATGGTTATGACTACGTCGTAAACGACGAGGCCGACGTCTTCCAGCGGCTCGCGGACAGCATGGCCACGTTCAACAACTACCACGCCGGCCCCATAACCGATCTCTACCCGGCCAACGGCGGCACCGACGACTGGATGTGGGGCGAACGCGGCACCAAGGACAAGGTCTATTTCCTCACTGTAGAGGTGGGGGACGAGTTCTATCCGTCCGAGTCGGAGATCCTTACGCTGTGCTCGGAGAACCTGGGCCCGGCCCTGGTGTTCGCCGACTACGCGGATGAGCCCAGGCGCGTGCTCCCGCCCGTTGTGCCAAGTCTGGACCCCATGTCGGACAGCGATGACGGCAACTATACCGTGTCCTGGTCGACGCCGAGTCCAGACACCCTGAATCCCGCGGTCAAGTACGCGCTCACAGAGCGCATCGGCCCGAGCCGCATACTGGACGACTGCGAGGGCGACTGGGCGCATTGGATCAAAGATCTGTGGCAGCTCAGAAACGAAAGGTATCACAGCGCCGTTACGAGCTTCTATGGAGGCCGCTCGAACGACCGCAACTCGACCTTCATGTACAAGTACGGCATGGACGTCGAGCCGACCGACACGCTCACGTTCTGGACCTGGTATGAAATCGAGGAGAACTGGGACTACGCGTACGTGGAAGTCTCCACGGACGGCGGCACCACCTTCCGGTCCATACCCGGCAACATCACCACGACCTATAATCCCAACGGCCAGAACGCCGGCCACGGAATCACAGGCGACTCCAATGGCTGGGTCGAGGCATTCTTCCCGCTCGGAGCGATGGCCGACACTACGACAATCGTACGTTTCCGCTATAAGACCGATGGCTACGTGCTCGAACAGGGCATCTACGTGGATGACATCTTCCCGGTCCAGGAGTTCGACTCGTCCGCGGTCCTGAGCGACGTCATCACCAATGAGTACTACGACGTCACCGGCCAGGATGTGGGCACGTTCTACTATGAAGTGAGCGCCTGCGATGCCGAGGAACAGTGGAGCATGCTGAGCCAGAGGGAAGATATAGAAGTGCTGGCCTCGGGCGTACCCCGGAACGGCGAAGAGCCGGAGTTCGAGGCCTTCAGGAACCCGGTGCGCATAGGCCAGACGGTCAGGTTCGCGGCCGCCGCGGCCGCCAAGGACCGCGTCTTTGTTGTGGACGTCATGGGGCGCATGGTCGCCGACCTTGACGTTCCCGAGTCGGGCGCGGAGTGGGACCTCAGGGACGGTAGCGGCAACTACGTATCGCCGGGTATCTACTTCGTAAGATACGCTTCAGGCAGGGCGCCTGCCGCCAAGCTGGTGGTACTGAAGTAGTAGCCCTGGAGTAGCGGGACTGACGCAACGGTACCCGAGCAACTGTTCTGGAATAGTGGGGCCGACTTGCGAGTTCTGGAATAGCGGGACTGACGTGACTGTCCTGAAGCAACTGCGCTGGAATAGCAGCGCCCAAATAAAAGGACCTGCGAGTAACATCGCAGGTCCTTGAGTTAGTATCTGATTGATAGCGACTCTATTTAGCCGCATACGGCAGCCCGGCTGGCTGCGGCGATACTAGTCGCCCAGCACCTCGTTTACCGCGGCCTGCAGTTTCGCGGGCTCTATGGGCTTCTCAACGTACACGGCGGGCTTTTCGCCCATGTACTTGCCCATTTCATCCGCCGAGAATCCGAGCCCCACCTTCTCCTTAATGCCGGTCAGCATGATCACCGGCGTGGCCTTGAGGTCGTCGTCCTGCTTGATGATGCCGAATACCTGGAAGCCGTCCTTGCCCGGCATCTGAACGTCCAGAATGACCAGGTCGGGCTTCTCCCGACGCATCTTCTCGATACCACTGTCGCCATCGTGGGCGAAGACGACCTGGTGCCCCATGGTCTCAAGGATCTCCTTGGCGAAATCGACGGCATCTGGCTCATCGTCGATCAGCAGCACTTTCTTGGGCATACTTCATACCTCCTTGGGTCCAACTGTATCATGGTTCAGTGGCTGGTTTAGACCCTGATTATGGGCTCTCGGGCGCCGGGTGTCAACAATATATTTGGCCGCACAGAGACGTTGCAGAGGCCCCGGAAAAGGTGTAGCATCGGATATGCTTGCGTTTGGGCACGAGATCGGCCGCCCGGCCCATACCACCGGGCCGTCTTGAGGGAGGGCAGCGACTTGGTAAGCATAGTGGTAACCAGCGAGGGACAGCAAATCCACAAGGTCAAGGCGAGTCAGGACACGTACATCCTCGGCCGCCACGACTCCTGCGACATCATGCTCGAGGACAAGACCATATCGAGGAAGCATGCCCGGCTCGAGATCAAGGACGATGAGGCGTTTGTCGAGGACCTGGGCTCGAGGAACGGGACATACGTGAACGGCCAGAAGGTCTCCCGAAAGCAGGTGGCGTCAGGTGACAGCATAGTCATAGGCAAGTTCACCATTACCTTAGAGGGGCTGGCGACCAGCACTGAGAAGCAGGGTGGGCCGGGCGCGCCGGACGGCGGGCGCGACGGCCCGGGACGGGCCGAATCCCGGCGGGCAGGCTCGGGCGGTGCCACCATATTGACCTCGCTGGATGCGAGCAAGATCGGCCGCGGCCAGGACATCAGGGACGGAGAGGTGGACCCCGGTGCGGCCACCGAGCGCCTATCCACGCTTTACGAGCTAGGCCAGAAACTCTGCGGCCGGCTCGGCATATCGGATATCGCCGGCACCTTCCTCGACATGCTGCTCCGGGTATTCGACAAGGCCGACAGGGCCGTGGTGCTGGTGGAGGACAGGATGAGCCGGGAGCTCATGCCCATCGCCGCCCTAGACCGCAAGGGCGGACATGGCGAGATAAAGCTCTCGTCCACGGTGGTGAACTCCGTCTTGAAGGAGAAGTGCGCCGTGCTGTGCACGGACACCACCGCTGATGAGAGGTTCGCCGAGTCGAGAAGCCTCCAGGACCTGAGAATACAGTCCATCATGTGCGTGCCGCTTCTGGCGGCGGACACCGTGATCGGGATGGTCGAGGTGAGCTCGGCCAAGGGCGGCATAACCTTCAGCGAGGAGGATTTGAGGCTCCTGACGGGCCTTTCTTCGGAGGTTAGCATCGCCCTCGAGAACGCCCGCCTCTACGACCAGGTGGAGCAGTCCAAGCGCCTCGCGGCCATAGGCCAGACCGTCTCGGGCGTGGCCCATTGCGTGAAGAACGTCCTTAACGGCATAGACGGGGGGCTGTTCATAGCAAAGAATGCGCTCGAATCCAATAACTCGGAGAAGCTCGAGAAGGGCTGGGAGATGCTCGACCGCAACGCGGGCTTCCTAAAGACCCTCGTGCTCGACATGCTCGATTACTCCAAGCACCGCGACCCCGAATACGAGGAGGTGGAACTCGCCGCCTACATGGAGGACCTGAGGTCGTTTGTCGCCGACAGGGCTTCCGCCATGAAGGTCGAGCTCGCGTTCGAGACCGACGAGAGCCTGAAAACCGTGAAGCTCGACCTCAGGCAGTCCAAGCGCGCGTTCCTTAACATCATCGGGAACGCCATAGAGGCAACTCCAGAGGGCGGCAGGGTGGAAGTGTCCGCGCGCCGGAAGTCGGGCTCCGAATTCGACCTCGTTATCGCCGATACGGGAACGGGGATCCCCGAGGACAAGATAGACACCATATTCGAGCCCTTCTTCAGCACAAAAGGCTCGAAAGGGACCGGCCTCGGCCTCCCCGTGACCAAGAAGATCATCGAGGAGCACCGCGGGACCATAGAGATCGAGTCCAGGGAGGGCGAGGGCACCACCTTCACCATCACCCTCCCCACAGGGGTCAGGTCTTGAAATGCACAATCTCGTGGGGTCAGGTCTGACTTTGCACAACCCCGGGCTCCCTCGTCACGCCCCCAAACGGTGCCTTTTTTTCTGCTTTTCAACCCCGCGGATTTCTGTTAGGTTTTCTCTTGGACACCCGCATCAGCAGCACCAAATTTGACCAGGTTTATACCCGAAATACACTCGTCTAAGCACTTCTAAGGGAGGGAGTTATGGCGGGAATCGTAGGCTACGGGGCGTACGCTCCGCGTTACAGAATCAAAGTCGAGGAAATCGCAAAAGTCTGGGGCGCGGACGCCCCCAGCTACAAGCGCGGCCTCATGCTCAGGGAGAAATCCGTGCCCGCCGCCGACCAGGACGTGATAACCATGTCGGTGGAGGCGGCCCGGAACGCTGTCAAGAGGGCCAAAATCGACCCCAAGAAGATCGGGGCCATATACATAGGCTCCGAGTCGCACCCATACGCGGTCAAGCCCTCGGGCACGGTGGTCGCGGAGGCCATCGGGGCCACGCCCGAGATCCACTGCGCCGACTTCGAGTTCGCCTGCAAGGCCGGCTCGGAGGGCATGTTCGTGGCTCTGAGCCTCATCGACGCGGGCACCATGGACTACGCGCTCGCCATAGGCGCCGACACCTCGCAGGGAGCCCCCGGGGACGCCCTGGAGTACTCGGCATCGGCGGGAGCCGCGGCCTTCATCATGGGCAAGGACAACCTCGTCGCCGAATGTGAACATACGTACTCCTTCATGACCGACACCGCGGACTTCTGGCGCCGCGAGCATCAGTACTACCCCCAGCACGCCGGCCGCTTCACCGGCGAACCGGCCTACTTCAAACACGTGAACGGCTGCGCCACCGCGATAATGGATAAGGCCGGCCTAAAGCCGAAGGACTTCTCCTACTGCGTCTTCCACCAGCCCAACGGCAAATTCCCCTCCACCGTGGCCAAGAAACTCGGCTTCAAGAAGGAACAGTGGGAACAGGGCCTCCTGTGCCCGCTCCTGGGCAACACG
>Ga0180438_10001664_pt1 | contig 38871 bp, 39 predicted proteins | sample SS_ome_12_FD_132455 | JGI IMG/M metagenome (GOLD analysis project Ga0180438, IMG submission 132455) | Hypersaline lake sediment archaeal communities from the Salton Sea, California, USA - SS_3_D_2 metaG | ecosystem: Environmental > Aquatic > Non-marine Saline and Alkaline > Hypersaline >... | reverse complement strand
GGATGTTGCGCTTCTTGTGGACCAGACAGCGCTGGCGCAAGCTGTAAGGCCAGATTTCCTCGATGGCGGCCATCAATCCGGGCGCGCCATCACTGGTGACCAGGGTCGGTACACGCAGGCCGCGCCGGACCATGTCGCGGATGAAGTCTCGCCAGGCATCCAGGCTTTCCTTGTTGCCCAGCCCCATGTGCAGCAACACCTTGCGCCCGTCACGGCAGATGCCCCAGGCGACCAGGATGCCTTCCTTCAACCCGGCCAGTTCCCGCAGGCTCTCGTAGACCGCGTCCAGAAACACGTATTCGACCTCAAAGCCCGACAAATCGCGCTGACAAAAAGCCTGGTAGTCCTCCCACAGACTGTCGGTCAACTCGCTGACCGCGCTACGGCCCAGCAGCAGCTCGCCGGTGTACGGATCGCGGAAGGCCTCTTCGACGTCGCGCGTGGACAACCCTCGTGTGTACATCTGCACCACCAGGTACTCCAGTACGTCGCTGTTGCCTCGCAAGAAATCCATCAGCTTCGAACGGTACGGCTCCTGCGTCCCACGCACCTGCGGCACTTGCAGCACGATCTCGCCTTCTGCGCTGCGGATGCGTCCTGGCTCGTAGCCGTTGCGCAGCCCTTGCTGGTCAGCTTCTCGGCGCGCGTAGCGCTCCCGGCCCAGGCGATCCGCAACTTCCTGTTCCAGCGCTTCTTGAACCACCACCTGTGCTGCCAGCCTCAGCAACTGGCTGACCGGCTGCTCATCCGTTTCCAATCCCTGGCTCAAAAACTCATCCAGCGCTTGTCGCATCTGCTCACTCGGTGCTATTCTCTTCATGGCGTGAGTACCTTTCTGTCCTTCGAGGACCGTGTGGCGTTATGACCACCACAGTGTACTCACGCCGCCTTCCTATTTACAGGAGTCTACCGACATCACCTGTTGTCAGCAGCGGTATTGACAGTAACATGTGGCATAACCTTTTATGCTCTTGTCGAGTCAATGATGCGCATCAGACGCTCGGGATTTCGGGGTGGCAAGATTAGCACAGTTGAGGCCTTGAAGTTCAGGCTTCAATGGTCAGACATTCGCGCAAGTCGAAGGCACCTGTTTTTGGTTGCCCTCGTCGGGACCGCTATTACGTTCATGGGAGTGGGAAGTAGTGATGCCGCCCCTAGTTGTATTGGAGTGCTCTCTGGCCCCATAACGGCAATTATCCTATTGCTGGTTTTTACCGGGCTAGGGTACAGAGATATCGATACTAGAACAGTTCCCAATCAAGGCATCCGGCGATCAGCTTCATCCGCCGGGATTGTATGGTTAGGCGTTGGGCTGAGCGTCGGATTAGTTCTAGGACTAAGCAGGCTAATGAATGTTAGGATGGCAACCGGTTTCGGTTTAATCTTTGGAACACTCGTCGCTCTGGCCTATGGTGGCTGGGCTGTTTTGCAGCATACCCTGTTACGCTTGCTACTGTTCCTTGGTGGACAGACTCCCGCAAGCTACGCTCGCTTTCTTGACTATGCCGCGGAGCGGCTACTTGTACAACGTGTGGGCGGCGGATATATGTTCGTTCACCGGCTACTCCAAGAGTATTTCGCTGCACTGGAGCCAGCATCATTATCAATTGGTGCAGAACGTGGCTCTGAGGCTTTGGAAATGTGACCCCGCTCTTGGGGTACAAGTTGAAACTCTGTTCCCTCTGAAACCAGAACATCGTCAAGACCGGTGAAAATCTCCAGCAACAAGTCAATCCCTGAAACAGTAGCTGGAACGCAAAGGTTGGCAGAAATGGCCTGAACTTGACGTTCGGTGACCTCTCCGAATAATTGCTCCACCTTTTCCCCACATGGCAGACATAGTCTTGTTGCGATAGTTGATTCCGGGGGAGGGGGGAAGCCGAGCGACAGAGACCTAACCAGCGTTGTCTCGGGTTCCCCGTTTCGCAATGGGAGGACCAGAAGCAGTACTGCACAAGGTCGGTCTCGGAGCCTATCTAGAGCTTATAAGGGGTATAATCAGGCGAATCAGGAAATTGCAGCGTGGTCCTATCCGATAGAGGCGGCTGAGCCGCCCTCGCTGTACAAACCGAGCCTTTAACGGGAGCGAGCAATGGATTCCGATCTCCTCCATCTTCGTATTTTCGTCTCCTCACCCAATGACGTGATAGAAGAACACAAACTAGCACTGACTGTCATCGAAAAGCTAAATACCGATCCAATCTTCAGAGATCGGGTAAAACTTTCAGCGGTTTCCTGGCATAATCAATCAGTGCCCCTGCCTGCGCCGCTCACGCCGCAGGAGGCACTCAACCAAGGATTGCCAAAGCCTTCGGATTGTGACTGGGTAGCAGTTATCCTCTGGTCAAGAATGGGCACACCCCTACAAGAGGAGCACGTCAAGCCCGAGAAGTATCGCTTCCCAGTTGATTCAGAGTTAGAGGACTGGCGATACCTCTCAGGCACAGAGTACGAATACATTGACGCGATGGAGGCAACCCAAAAGACAAATAGACCCTATGTCATGGTATACAGACGGACAGAAGAACCCCCTCTCAGGTATGTGGACCCAGAACGAGATGATAAGATAATCCAATGGGAGCGGGTGCGAGCTTTCTTTAGCACCTTCACAAACCCCGATGGATCGATTTCTGGAAACTACAATGCCTTTGAGGATCCGTCCGACTTCAGGGAAAAGTTTGAATCCCATTTACGGGAGTTCATTAGTAGACAATTGAAACTAATCGGTGAGGAAACCATGGCAACCCCAGATCACAGCCGACCGGTGATTCTTGAGGGGCTCGAAAAAAGTTCCCTGGGGCGATGTACCGCACGTTGGCAAGCGCTAAAAGTCCCTCTAGCTGAAGCGGTAAGAATGGCCAACAATAGATCACTCGGAGCCCCAAGTGCAGAGCAGCAACCACAGGTGGGTAGGCCACTCATACTGATCGGTGACCTTGGCGTCGGGAAGTCGTTGATCAGCGAGCGGTTGTTTCAGGATGCCGTTGCTCGGCTAATGGAAAACCCCAATGCTCCTGTCCCAGCGTACCTGGACAACACATTCACCAAGAGACTACATGAGAGCGTGGAGCGAGGATTGCAAACAATCGTTCGTGACATAGTCAAGGATTTGGGGGATCCAGCACGCCAGGGTGCGACGATTATTCTTGATGGGATTGACGAATTGGGAGCAGGGGCTGCTGCGAAGCTACTCGGAGATGCCCGTATCCTTACCACCACCTGGCCAAACACGACTGCAGTGATTACCAGCAGACCCATCCGCACTCTAGCTGAGGCGGAAGAGGCTGTCGAGGTATCACCACTGTCAAAACGAGATGCGCTGGAACTCATCAGAGAGATTGCTGGGTATAGGGTCCATTCATGGGGGTGGCCAGATGCCGTCGAAGACACTGTGACACGTCCCCTCTTTGCAGTATTGCTCGGTGTGTCCCTACGCGACCAGGCGACGGGCATACCACGGTCAAAAGGAGAGTTGCTGACACGCCTAGTTGAGGGCGCACTTTGGGAGGAGCTCCAAGCCCTTGATGACGTTGAAGAGCTACTGCAGAAATTAGCCGTTCTCTCCCTCAATCACGATGGTCCTGTCTTCGTCACAGATATTGCCACTGGAGCTGAACTCCAACTACTTCGCAATTCCAGACTAGTTGTTGAGCAGAACGACGCGCTCAGCTTTGCACTCCCTATTCTGACCCAGTGGTTTGCAGCACACAGCCTGATTGCCGACACTTCGAGACTGGAAGACCTAGCAAGCGATGAGCGACGGCTCGAGAGATGGCACGATTCCCTAGTCCTTGCTACCAGTTATTTTGGTCACACCGAGGTCTCGAAACTACTTGTACCCTTGGCCGAAAGGAATCCTGCACGCGCAAGCGAAATCGTTCGCGATGCCTTGGTCGGGTGGAGAAGCACAGACGAGGTTCCCCTGCCATCAGCACAGGAATGCGGATATCGGCTGAGAGAGGCGATGGAAGCCTGGACAAACGGCATCGGGCCTCTCGCCAACTTAATCGCGCCAATACGCAAGGATGGCTCACTATACCCCATTGGTGCTAGCACACACGGATCACGGCTTCTAACAGGATGGTACTATGGCGAGGATCGCATAGATGACGTGGTCGAATTGCCACTGGGATCCTCTATACTGAGGGCACCTACACCTGGATGGAGATTAACGCGCAGTTCTTCAACCGGAGACCAGCCAGCTTGGGCATGGCGATGGACGCTGGATGAACTCGTATCTACGGGTAACTACAAGGTACGGGCAAAAATAGGACACATGCCTACGCCTCCTCATCCGGGGAAGGCTCCTCTTCAAGGATAGGCAGCTCAAACTCGAGCAAGGCAGGTTCGACATCCAGGTCCAGCACGTAATCCCCAAAGCGCCGGACGTGCTCGGTCAGGTAGGGGCTCAGCGTTGACACTGTGTCGCGGTTCACCATGTAGCCCTCGCGCATTAGCTGGCGCAAAACAGCGGTCATGTCGATGACGTTCTGCAGGATCAGCGCATTGGCGACCACGTCGTTGTACTTGATGCGCTTCTCCTGCTCGACCGGGTCATTGTGGGCGATGACGTCGCCGCCAAAGGTCAGCCAGCCGGTGAACCGATGATAGTCCTCGACCTTGTTGGTGGTGGCCGTGATCTGCCAGGGCAGCGTCTCGTCGGAGATGTAGCGCAGCAGGAAGACGGTGCGCACCACGCGTCCCAGCTCCCTGAAGGCGCGATAGAGCCGGTTCTTGCGGCTGTGGTTGCCCAGCTTGCGCAGCAACATCGAAGGCAGCAGCTTCCCCTCCTGGATGGAGAGCACGACCTGCATCAGGTCCTGCCAGTGCGTCTCGATCAGCTTCCAGTCCACCTGGCCCGAGAACAGCCCGTCGATGTGCTCATATCGCGACCGACTGGAAGGCCGGTACAGTGTCAGGTCCTTCCAGTTGCGGATGCGGGGCATGAGCTGGATGCCCATCAGGTGCGTGAGGCCAAACACCGGCAGGGACTGGCCCTGCGTGTCGGCGTGCAGCGTATCGGGCTGGATGTCAGAGTCGTTCTTGAGCAGCCCGTCGATGATGTACACCGCCTCCCAGACGCCCACCGAGATGAAGTGGCTGAAGAGCGCCACGTACTTGTCGGAGACGTGATGGTAGGCGATCCCGCCGTAGCCACCGTAGCGGATGTGGCGGGCGCTGAGCAGGTTGTTCTCGTAGATGTCGATCAGCGTGCCGTCGGCAGCCGCCGATTTGCCCGTGCCCCAGAAGCCGGGCAGGTCGAAGCGGTTGTAGGTGTTGATGATGTCGACCAACGCGGCGTCGAGCCTCTCAGCGCTGACGTGTTGGTGGTTGGCGAAGGCCAGCGCCCGGGCGCTGATGGCGCCCAGCGAGTGCCGGGCGGTCTGCTCCGGCCCCAGATTGCAGCCGTAGGCGAAGACAGTCATGAGGTAGTTGAGGATCGGACTTGTGAGCTTCGGGTCAGAGCCTGAGGGCGGCCCGAAGTGCCGGGTGAAGTCGACCAGGTGGTGGACGAGCGCCAGCACGTCGAGCAGCTTGCGCTCCGGCAGGCGCTGCCTGAGCTCGCGCCGCAGGGCCCGCGCCCCGGACGGCTGCCCCCGGGCGACGAGCCGCGCCAGCACCGGCCTACCGTCCGGCTCGAAGCGCAGCTGGCTGCTTTCGGGAAACAGGCGGTCGACCTCCTGCGCCGTGTCGGCCAGCCAGCTCTTCAAGTCGTCCACAAAGGCTCCTGGCGAGGTGGCGAGTCCCAGCATCCGGCAGTACTTCTCCAGCAGCGGCACGCATTCCTCCCAGTCGAGCAACTGGGCGCGGTAGTCGTCGTAGTTCTCCGAACCGACGACGTACAGGTCCCCCGAGCGCAACTCGGCGGCGACGTGGGAGAAGACGCACATCTCCAACTGGCGGCGGTCGTACCAGATCTCTCCAGCCTGCCGGTGGGTGATGAGCCGCTGCCAGCGCTGGCTGGCGAAGTCGATAGAGATAGAGGCAGGTAGATATGCGGAACGGCTGTGCCGGTGGTGCTTGACGAAGGCCAGCGCCTCGACCAGCGAGCGGTCCTGGGTGGTGGAGCGGATCTCAAGCAGGTCGACCATCCCGAACAACACCTGGCGGTGATTGCGGTAATGATCCCACAGCAGCGGCAGGATGTTGTTGCCGTGATAGACGGACAGGGCGGCGCAGTGGCCGCGCACCACCGTGGCGCCGCCTTCTCGTTCCAGCAGCGCGCGCACCACGCCGCCCACGGCGGCGTCATCCGCCGTTCGCTCGACCTGGTGGGCGATCCCGGCCAGCAGCTCGATCAGCCGCTCGGCGGTCTCCCGCTGCCCCTCGCGGATGGCGTCCAGCTCCTCCTGCGCCCGCTGGTGGATCAGGCGCATGCGCTTGAGGAAGATCTCGACCAGGTTGTCGCGGGTCTGTACCTTGGCCCGGTGTAAGAAGCAAACCAGCAGCGTGTAACGACGTGGGGGAGCGAAGTCGAGGATGTGCGCGGCTTCCAACGCCCGGGCTTCAGCGGCGAATAGTTCTATTCGCGCTCGCGGGATGCCTGACAGCAACCGACCTGTGTCCAGCAGTCCCTCGAGCCAGCGCAAGCGACGCCGCATGCGTTCCATCTGAGAGAGCACAGCCTTGCCGGGCGGCTTCTTGAGCGTGGTGAAATCCGTCCGGCTCTGGCCATCGCGCAATAGAGGGAGACTGTCGAGGACTTGTCTGTCCTCGGCGCGCAACCTTGAGAGGATGTGTTCATACCACTGGCTGTTGACTTCGATCCGGATGCGCTGAACCAGGTGGTCAAGCGTGCTGAAGGCCGGAAGCTCGAACCCCTGTCTGACGAGTTCGTCGATAGCGGCGTTGATCAAGTCCGCCGGGTTGCTCATCGTCTGGGATGCGCGCCGGATGGCTTCAGCGGCGAGAGCCTCGCCGCCCTCGCCATACGGGCTGATCTCGAGGTAGTCACGGATCGCCCCCCGGTGGCGGTACAGCGTGCGCGGCCAGTCATAGCCGACCGCCACACTGGCAGGCAGTTGCAGGCTGCTGCGCACATGCCGCACGACGCGGTCTGGCACGTCTTCTGGGGGAAGGAAATATCCCAGGTGTTGGAAGCACTTGAGCGAGATGAGCAGGTTCAGTCTCAACCCTTCATCACTGCCCTTGGTCGCTTCTCTTGCCAGGGCCAACTCAGCAGGCGTGGGTGTGAAGGTCTCGTCCAACTCACGCTGCGTCAGACGCGACTTGAGACGCGGATACGCGGTGCGCTCGATGGCTGTCATGGGCCGCTCCGGGGTGGATAGCGTGGGGCAACGAACGGCGCTATTATACTGCTGCCAACTGGTATTAGCAGATACTAATGCCGTGCCAGAGCCAGGATACATCTGCTAATGTCAGAGCTAGGCCCCTAGAATTACATCTACTAATGCCCCGCCGCTCAAAGGGAGCCGCATATGTCGCCGAGACAAGCCCCTTCGCCGGACCTTTCTCCACAAGGAGAACGGGCCCTGGCAGCTTACGAACGCCATCTCCACAATGAGGCCGATCTCCGCCCGGTCACGGTCCGAAACTATCTGAGCGACCTGCGGCTGTTCATGGCCTGGTGCGAGCGGACCTGGTCGGAGGGGCGCGAAAAACACGAACCATTTACGCCAGAACGTGTAGCTACGCCGACGGTCACCCGCTACCGTGACTATCTGCAGAACGAGTTGGGCCGCAAGCCCGCCACCATCAACCGCTATCTGGTCAGTCTCAAACGTTATTTCGACTGGGCGACGGGCAAGGACCTGGTCACCCGCGACCCTGCGCGGGTCGTCAAGCTGGTGCCTCAAACACCACAACCGCCACGCCACCTGACAGACAAAGAGGAAGCCGACCTGATGGCCGCGGTTAATGTTGGGGCGAAGCTGCGCGACCGCGCACTGATTATTCTGATGCTGCACACCGGTCTGCGGGTGAGCGAGGTATGTCGGCTCAAATGGGAGGACACCGTCATCGGGCTGCGCAGTGGCCGGGCCAAGGTCAGGGGCAAGGGCAACAAGTATCGCGAGGTGCCACTCAACGCAACGGTCCGCCAGGCACTCCAGGAATATCGGGAGGAACTGGAAACAGAGGGAGAGCACGTCTTCGTCTCCCAGCGCACGGGCACGCGGCTGACGCCGCGGGGTGTCGGCTTCATCGTCAAGAAATACGCCGGTCAGGCAGGTATGCCCGACGTAAGTCCGCATGCCTTACGCCATCGCTTCGGCTACCGGTTGGCTGAGAAAGTGCCCATCCATCGCCTCGCGCAGATCATGGGGCACAACTCACTGGACACCACCATGATCTACATTCGGGGCACGCAGAGCGACCTTCAACAAGCCGTGGAGAGCATCGCCTGGGAGTGAGGAAAGGCCCCGGCCGACAGCCATCGTTGAAGGCCTTGTTCAGCTTTGGTCCGAAGGCGCTTGCCCATTGGTCTGCGCCAGAGTCGCTGGTAGACTCGCTGCGAGTTCACTGCCCTTCAGGGAGGCCACCATGTCACAGCATAGTAGAAGACAGCCCAGGCCACTCAAACCCAAGGACGCCAGGAAGCTCGACGCCATCGAAGCGTTGATGGCCGCGGGCCATTGGGACGAAGCCCACGAAGAACTAGAGGCGTTCACCGCGCGCAATCCCAAGGTCGTTGAGGGCTGGATCGTCACGATGGATCTGGCCGTCGAGACCGAGAACGCTTTCCTGGTTTGGAACGCCTCTCGCCACCTGATGTCCCTTGAGCCGCACGCCGAGACTCACACGTACAACGCAGCCATGGCCGCTGCCCAACTCGGCATCCCTTTTGCCGCGCTGGTCTACATCAATACCTACCTCGAGCGCTGGCCGGATGGCCTCTACAGGCAGGACGCTCGCGAGTTCCAGGAAGCGACTGCGCCTTTGTGTGACGAACTCCTCCAGCAATTCCCCATAGCCCAGGGGACGGATCTGGAGGCGCTGCGTCTGTTCGAGGAAGGGCAAATTCTGGTCAGCTATGGCAGATACAAAGAAGGCCGCCAGCTTTCCGAGTTGGCCGCACAGCAGCTGCCCGACTTTCCCCCGCCGCGCAACAACCTCGCCCTCTCGTACACCGTCGAGGGCAGGCTGGACCGGGCGCTGAGCCTCTCTCAGAAGGTCATGAAAGACTACCCCGACAACATCCACGCGCGCGCCAATACCGCCCAGTTGCTGGCCCGTCTGGGGCGCGCAGGTGAGGCACAGCCCATCCTCGACAGTCTGCGGGACGAAACACCCGATGCGCCCGACCTGTGGCGCAAGATCATGGAGACATTTGTGCACACTGGAGATGATCAGGCCGTTATTGAGATCTTTGAGCGCGCGCGCAAGGCGCTGGGTCGCCAGCGGGACCTCGAACCGATGGCGCTTCATCTGGCTGCCGTCGCCTACGCCCGGTCCGGTGAGGCCGGGAAGGCGCAGAAGCTGTGGAAGTCGGCGATCAAGGAGGACCCAGCGCTGGACCTGGCCCGCGACAACCACTTTGACAGCCGGTTGTCCCCCGGCCAGCAGAATGGGGCGTGGTACCTGCCCTTCCACCACTGGCTGCCAAAGGTCTGGATTGAGCGCCTGCTGCGCGCCTTCCAGCAAGCTGCGCGCCGTGGCGAAGACGACATCCGGCGCAGCATGGAACGCGTCTTCCAGGCATTTCCGGGCCTGGAGGTGGGCCTGGGCCTCCAACTGAAGCAGGGCGATCCCACCGGCATCGAGACGGCGCTCCACGTCACCGAGTACGTTCCCATACCGGGCCTGGTTGAGTTCGCGCTTGGTCAGCGAGGCAGCGATGAGCACCGCATGAAAGCCGCCAACCTGGCCGTCAAGCACGGCCTGCTGGATGGCGGCAAGTCGGTCACACTGTACGTCGCGGGAGAATCGCGCCAACTGCTCCTGCTCGGCTTCGAGATCCACGACGACTACCAACCTCCCGATGATCTGCCAGACGAAGCTTTGGAATGTCTGGTTGCCGCCAGCAACGCTCTGTATGACGATGAGCCGGAGTTGGCGCTGAAGTGGGTTGAGCAAGGACTGGCGCTGGCACCCGATCACGCCACATTGCTGAACGAGAAGGTGGTTGCGCTGGTCGACCTGGGTCGCCGGGAGGAAGCCGACGCGCTCACCCGGCGCAATGCTAAACTCCACCCGGACTATCTCTTTGCGCGCTGCGCGATGGCGCGGCTGTACGCCCGCGAGGGGAAGCTGGACGAAGCCCAGGAGTGGCTGGACACGCTGATGGGACGCACGCGCCTGAGCGTTTCGGAGTTCGCCGCCTTTGCCCTGGCGCAGATCGGCCTTCTCATGATGCGCGGTGAGGTCGAAGCGGCGATGTCCTGGGTGGACATGTTGGAGGGTGTGGACCCTGACCTCGTGCCACCTGTCATGAGCGGCTTCAACCGCTTACGCAAGCGTGAGGACCTGTCCAGGCTTAGCCCGGAGGAATTCGCGGAAGAACTCTTCGGCCCCGATGCGCCCGACATCCTGAACAGGCTGTCCGAAAAGGATGAGCCGGCAGACAATTAGTCAGGCCTTCGGCTGGCTCACTTCAATCAGGGGCACGGCTCTGTAGACACTATGGTCAGGCATGCATCACTTGTCGTCATGTGTCCTATTTTTGCCCGTACCTTGTAGTTACCCCTATCTAGGCTCTCACACTTAATGAACGAACGGGCATTGCCGGTTACTAACGGACCACTTGCCTACGAAGCATTATGGGATGCCGCGCTCGCCCTGACCGATCACGGTAGCTTATACGCAGAACCAATCCCTTTTGCTGAGATCGACGAAATCCTAAGTGAGTTTCCAAAAAAGCCCATCAAGTTCGAAATCGCGGGACGCGGAGTATACGACTTAGAAATAATCAGAAGCCAGATAGAGCACCTAAGAGAGAGTGGGAAGAGAGAATTAGCTCCCCTTTGGCCTGGGCCAGATCGGGAGGTCCGGGGTGGTTGGGTCTGGGAGCCATACAGTGATAAACGAATATGGGACCGCGCCACGGCCCTTTTTGAGGGAGCACTTACGGGCTACCAGCAACTTGTTGAGCAGTGGTTCCCCAGGCTGGCTCACGGGCTGCAGATATACGCGATGCTACCAGCCCGCCTGACAGGGATCTTAACGCCACCGGACCTAGAAATGGGTATTGCAGGTAGCCCCAGCGTCAGTTGGCATCTTGAAATACTACCTCGTGATCACCAGACCTCTGTGAACATAGAGCTTAGTGATGACAACACGACGAATACATTTGAACACAATGAAATCATCTTCGAAAAGATGAGGGAGCAGCTACACAGACTTCGCCCTGAGGCAGTTGGCTGGATTGGAGCTTTCGTGCGCATAGACGGCGTTGACGTTTCGAGCCGTACCCCTGCGACGAATATGGCTTACAATTGGTTGTGGGATGACCTTGCTCAAGTTGGCTGGGTAGAAGGGTTGTTCACTCCTGCACATTAGGGCTTAAAGGATGGTACTATGATAAACGGAGTAGGGGGATGCCCCCTGCCTTGAACCAGACAGAAGAGGTCGTTGGGCTGGCCCCAGGACCTGATCAACAGGTTCCCTTCGTGAGGCAGGGGTGAATTGTTGGCAGACGATATCAACCGCACCAACTGCGCTCGGTCATACTCTCTACGTCCGTTGGCTCCAAATCGTCCTTGAAGATACATAGCAAATCTTCGACTTCGTGTGGCTCCAACCGATCAAACTCGGGTGGCAAAGTCTTCACTTCCAGCGCCGTTGCCTCGTGATCTAACCCCATCTTCTCTGCCCCATCTCGTGTCCCTGCATGAAGATAGACCCTCTGTGGCAGCAACCCTACCTTCGCACTTATGCGCAAGGCAGTGTCATAGACGTAAAGCTCACCGATGCCCTCTATCGGCCTAACCAACCTGTTAATTAAATCAAAGAGATCATCAAAGCTATTGGACTCTTCGATTGCCTCTGAGTTGAGCAGGAGAGCTTCCTTTGCTCTTTGAAGGGCTCCTTGTTTAAGTCTGCGTTGATGATGGTATCTCTTCCCTCTGCTATTGATAGCAAGGGCAGCTTTTTCAATTGCTGCTTCTAATGTTAATTGCTGTTTAAACCAATCAAGCTCAGACTGAGCATGGGGTCGAATCTTGGAGATGTAAGTCCGGACAATGATCTCAAGGTTCATGATCTACTTCCTTCCAAACTACGTATCAGTTCTCAGCTCCCTGGCAACCTGCAGGGAACATCCTGCCGCTCGAAACGCTCCTCCACATGTACTTGGCCGATCTTCGAATCAAAATAAGCGTCTACATAAATGTAAACTGTGGTGTCAAGCATATTATCCCTAACTTGATGCTGCATCTGCTCTTGCTGAGGCAATGACAGTGGCTCAGCGAAACTAACTATCTCCTCGTTACGTCTGGGCACTTCTTGCCTATGAAGGATCGCTGCGTTCAGGGTGGGTTGGCCGACCCAAAGATTGACCAGTAGACGATCCAGCACCAAGTCTACTGGACTCATATTGGCAATTCGAAAGTAGACGGTAATCCGGGGAACATCACTGCCAAAACTGATATCTATCGGATTCACACTTCGGAGGTCGATGACAATCTGATCTTGGATCGTCTCCCGCCGCCTACGTCTACTCCTCAACCACCCTGGAAGCATTGTACGAGCTTCCTCTGATCTAGGAGCCTGTTCATCTTGCGCTCTAGACACTTGGCGAGATCTCAAGAGGACACCTATCAAGGCTGCAACAATAGTAGCCGCCGCCGCAATGATTGCTGCCAAAATGCCAGGATCCACAACAGACTCCTTCACCAAAGGGGAAGACGCAAGCCGCATTCTAGCCTAGCAAGTACGGTTAATAGCACCTCAGTAGTGACCACGATTAACCTAGTGTAATCAGAGGAACTGGTTCCGTCGAACCTGCTGGCTCCCATATAGGATTGATGAGCACCTTCTCAGGTGTTACTTGTTCAAAGGTAGTGAAGTAGAAAACGTCGGCATCCCGGCCAGCAGCTACCTCTGTTTGGCGCTTCATGTTAGCCACCCTGTCCTCGCCAGTAGTGACTACTAGCCAGCGACCGGATTTGTGACCAAAACGCCTCTCATAAGACTCGCTACGAAGGTATGCGAGGCCAGGTAAGACCTTCTCCTCGACAAAACGGGGGTTGTCCTCTTTGGCCCTATCAATCTCTAATAGAAATCGCGAGCGATAGTTTGAAGAGCGGATAACAAATAGGCTATCAGGCCTGACCTCACGCACCGCCCTCTTACCATCCACTCCTTGAAACTCAACTCTATCACGAAAGACCCGGAACGCTCCTTCTGGCACCCACTGTTCCAGCTCAAGCTCGGGCACAAGATCACACGCCTCCATCACATCCAGCCGGAAGTCGTTGATTGCCAAGTCGTGCGTAAGTTGGATCCACCTGGGCTTTTTTCGCCACCCGATCTCAGTAACCATAAGACCGGAGAGACCAGCTACGTGCTCGGCCCCTCTCTTGGCCAGCCAGTAAACCATGCAGGGCTGAGCGGCCCGTTGACGCCTATTGGGCCGGGACACATAGCCATGCTGAAACAACAGACTCATTCGCTCTTGCATTCGACGTCGCCCGGTAAAGAACAATCGCTGAATTTGATAGTCTGCCAGCATCCCATCAAAAGCATGGATAGCCTCGAGAATCCAGCCATCCCGTTCTGTCAGACGCATAGGAGGGGGGTTCTTGACCCGCGTGTAAGTAGTTAGACGCTTTTGGGTCTTACTCATTGACTTCAGTTTACCCGATGAAAACTAGAGTGGCTCTACTGGAGGGATCGGGGACTGGTCGTCGGTGGCTATGTATTCACCAGTCAGACCAAGAAGCTGAGTCTGTCGTTCTTGAATCTCCCTTCTTAACTCATCCTTTGGTCGTGCCCATCGCTCATTGGACAGGGCTACAAGCTCATCTATGGCATCCTGTAGGTAAGGGGTCATCACCACGTCGGGCATTTCCAAGGACTTGCCCTTCTGGGGTAGGGAGGGGCCTCGCTCTTTGTACCAGAACTCACGGTCCTTCAGGGTAGTTAGCTTTCTGGCTTCTCGCTCCCAAATATTCGGCAACGGCTCGTACACTGTATCTTCAAATCGTCTTTTCACCTCCCCAAAAATAGTCGGAACATCCTGATAACGAATATGCTTGTCTCTTTCCTGGTCAAGGTCAGGCTGGAAGATGTCCCGGACAAATACCTGGGCATCTGCATCACCTATGCGGAAGCAAACCAGGTTCCCGACTGTGTTGATTACGGCGGCCTGCAATTCGGGATTGTCTCGCAATTGCCCATAGAATTGATGAGCCATTGTCAGAGACAACTTGTATTTTCTAGTCTCGGTCAGTATGTCTTCAATGTCATCTGTTGTATAGTTTTGAAACTCATCGAGAAAAAGGGTAAACCTCCGGTGAGAGGCGGTCGGGTCGTCAGCTCTCGTAAAGGCGCTCTGTTGAAACTGCGCCATTATGAATGCGCCGAAGGTGTGACTGGTAGTACTAAGCACTCCCCCTTTTGAGAGATTGACCAGAAGGATCAGACCTTCATCCATAATTTGTCGGAAGTCAATCGTGCTTGTCTGCTGGCCAAAGACCAATTCGATATCTGGATCGTCAGTTATAGCACCTGCCTTATTTAGGGTGCTTTGCGTCCACTCCGTCACCGTCCTCGAATTGGTTGGAAACTCCCCCCCTCTCCTCCAATAACGCAATAACCGGTCGGTCGGTTGACGATGTTGCAGAAGTGGTTCTCGGATTTCCGGCTCGGTCAAGAGCCATTCCAGCTCTAGCAACGTCAGATTGTTGGCTGCCAACAGCCAGAAGGTACGCTGCATCATCCGTTGCATCCTGGCCGTGATATGAGGGTCGGCCTTCCAAATCTTGGTGATTACCTCTGCCAAGAAACGAGCCTTGCGCCGCACCTCCTCGCCAGGCCGGATTTCCAGCGGATTGAACCCCACAGCGTAATCAGGATCAAGTGGGTTGACAATTACTACCCGTTCCCAAATCCTGCGGTCCCGGCGCTCAGCAATGCGGGCCAATATGTTGTTGAATAGCGTGGCGTGCGGATCAAGAACGCCAACACCCTCCCCGTCGTCAACAAGCTGCATGATCCAACTTTCAAGGGCACGGGATTTTCCTACTCCCGTTCCCCCCAGCACGTAAACGTGGCGACCTAGGGCGTTGTCAGTTAATCTCATATCAACGTGGAGGTTACTCGTCGTCCAGGCGGCGGCCCAGGATGAAGCCACCTCTGTCAGCAAGTTGGCTGCGTCGACGACGATCTCGCCGATGCGAGGATGTCCACAAACCACCAACTGGTCGAGAGAGATCCCAGGCTAAGATGGCGTTTGCCAGAACGATGACAACAAAAACTGGAATCGACACTGGCAGGATGCTCTGAAAACCATAGACATATACCGCCAAGAAACCTGCTACAAAAGCAACGGGAATGCCAACCACGGTGGCAAGGACAAGCGCCCCAGCAAACAGGCGTTCCGGGGAGCTAGTGAAGTTAATCCACGTTGCGTCCTCCAAACGGAATAGCCACCGCTCATAGGTATCAGCCCACCAGGTAGTTGCACCCAACATCCCCACTGATGGACCATCATCCACCAGTTCAGTCTGGCTTCTTAGCTGTCGGTAGACAAACAGCAAAATCAACCAAAACACCCACAAGACAGCCGCCCCAGCCAACATCAAAAGAATAAACAACGCCCTGAAAAAAGACTCAAGGGCATCTTCTCCCCTGCTCATGCCGACTGGCCTTTCACAAGTTGATCAATCTGTCGTTCTGTCCGACGCACTATCGAGTTCAAGCGGATATCAGCCAGCAAAAGACTGTATTCTTTCTCAAAACGAGGCCATCGATAGTGGTGCACAACAGGATGCTCAGAGTAGTAGTTGTAGTAGCCATAAACAAGCCTCCCAATCAACGGGAGGCACAGCGCAAATCCTGGCCATACGCCCAGCCAAAGGGGAAGATCAAAAGTCCTGGAGAACAGCCTCGCCAATAGGATGGTTCCTAGAGAACCAATACCAGCAGGTACTAAAACTGGGAGGACAAAAAGCCAGCAAACAAGAGCAGCTCGCACCATCCGATCGCCGAATGTGTCTTTCCATAGGTATCGCACCAGCGCGTCACGCCCAATCAGCAATATCAGACCACCTACAAAAAGAATTGCGGTCCACGTCCCAACCGCCAGCCAAGCTATGACTTTGGCAGTCCAAACAACTATCGCGACGATAGCCTCCCCAATCTCTTCACGGTATTCCCAAATCAGTCTAAGGATCTGCCCTAAGAGAACGAAGATCGCAATAACGAGTTGAGTAACAACAACCCTAACGATCTCTTCGACCATTTCTTCAAAGGGGTTTTTGCGCCGGTCGTCACTGCTATACATTGCTCTTCCCCAGCATCTCACTCATCTGGTTGGCCACCAACTACTTCACCCTCGACGATTTCAGGCCGCTCCTCTGTGCTCAGAAAATATAAGGCTGCCGCCCTCTCTGGTAATCGCTCCATCCGGGCAATGGTCGGGGCAACTATCTGATCAACCAAATCCGCCATGTCTGGGTAAGAAGCTTTGAGTTCGGCAGCCAACTGTTCAAGGTCAGCTACCGAGACAGCTGATCGATTCTGTAAGGCGGTCAGCAGTCGGTCACCTATCTCACGGCGTTCACGCTGTTGGTCTTCTCTGCTCTCAGCCACGTCCATCCCCCAACATCCGGTTGGTGGAGACTCCCAGATAACGTCCGGCTACTTCCTCGCCAACCGCTGACGTTCGCTCTCGACTGCCCTCGATGTACTTTTCTATCAACTCCCGAGTTTCTGGTGAGAAATTCCCCGTTCTAACAGTCTTCAAGATCGTATCCAGCCGTCCCGAGGTCTTTAGAACCTTAATCGCCAGGGCAACTTCCAAATCAAGAGCGTTCTGCGCAACTGCGAGGCAAATCTGAGCATGGCCCTCAAATTGGTTGATCCGACGAGCCAAATCAGAAACAGTACGCCAAGTGCCACCAAGTCGCTTGGCAGCAAATGCATAGCCATGAAGGTTCTGGCCCACCGAAACTATCAACTCCGCGTTCTCGGCAACCCTGCCCTCGTTAACTTCGGCGAGTAATTGGGTGAGCTCCTGTTCAACCTCATCTGCCTCCTGACCATCGGTGAAGACTACCTCCCGACGACCATCGAGCTTCCTTATCTGCACCCCAGCCTTCTTTTTGTTAGACATCAGATCTCTCCTTTTCTCGATAAACCCACCATCTAAAGAGAAAGTGAGCCCCTCAGGGCTCACCTGTCAGCAATCAAAGAATCTATCTGGAATACATAATGGGAAGTCGTTCATTTCCACTTCCTCCTACCTACAGTCTAAAAGACATAAAGCGTTTTGGCAACTACCCGCAGCCTTCCATTTTTCGTGGAGGTTCCGTTCTTCAGCCACTCGGGAATGCCACTAAGTACCATAACCAAATCAGGTCGAGTTTCTAAGAGGTTGCCAACCGGAGATTCGGCCAAAGTGAATTGTGGAAACGGGCAAGTTGGCAGATACTCCAAGAGGCGAAAAAGTTGATTCACACCTCGAGGATAAGAATGGCCTCTTCAGGCAGCAACGATGATTTGCAGGTGGATGTCATGCGCTGGTGGCGGCTGGCAGCGGTGGTTGCTAGCGCCGTAGCTCTCCTTTGCGTTGGCCTGTATGCTGTCATCCTGCTGGTAGAAGAAAGGTCCGAAAGTCTGGTTGCTGCGCTCAGACCGGATCAAACAACTATTGGAGAACATACTGCCACCCCTTCGCTAACCCCGTCTCCAGAACCAACCAGTACGCCAAAGGCCACCAGCACGCCCCCCCCAACCAATTCCCCGGAACCACCACCAACTCTTGACGAAGAAACAAACGAATGCCCCCATGCTCCAGAAAGACGTCTCATCGTTAGCGGAACTGGTAGAGTCGCCTACCGACAAGGCCAAATCGTGCGAGTCCGAGCTGGACCGAGCACAGAGTATGATCCGCTTTACGAGATGAAGGAAGGCACCCGATTCACAGTCATCGATGGGCCTGTATGTAGTGGTGGGTGGTGGTGGTGGCAGATCAGAACTGAAGATGACAGACTCCCCGGTTGGTCGGCTGAAGGTAACCACTACCTCGGATACTTGCTGGAGCCCTTTCCCTAGCAACAGGCGCAAGTACCTAGCTTGACGAGCATGATAATATTTCTCTAATGAGTAAAGGTGCTCCCAGCTATTGTGAGCCGGAAACAGGTCCCATCCGAAAGCCCTGGCACGACCGAGACCTCCTTTTTCGCTGGATACCGCTATCGATTGGCCTGCTAATCTGGTACCTCATGTACTATCGCTGGCAAGTCTCGTTCAACGTCTGGATCTCCGTCGGTGCTGTTTGCTGGGCGATAGTCGGAAAGGCGCTTGACACATTCACCACACACGCTCTTTTTCGATTGCGGCCTCTCCTACACAGCAGAGGTTTAGATTTCCCCTTTGTCGAAACAAACCCTTTCCTCCCTCCTCACCCAACTCTGCGACAACTCATCTTCAGCTGGCCCAGCCTCCTGGAGTTTCTGTCCTGGGTGGCAAGCTTTCTTGGGCCACCGATAGGCTTCTTCATGGGGTTTGCCCACATGGCGGCAGCTTTCAACAATTGGATGTACAGACGTACTGCACTCGCAAGCCTAAAGGCCTCAGGCAATCCGGCTGAAGCACAGCAGACTTGACTACAGAGAGAAATGGGGTAGAGTCAAGTCTGAAGGTGGGAGGATGCCTCTCTTAGCACTCATACTCCCCAGTGTGAGTGTCTTCCCTAGGGGTTAGAAAGGAGGTGTCCGCCTATGACGCTCGACATCGCAGCCGGATATGCCCTTGGTGGGCTGATTATTTTCGGTTCACTGATATATCTCTTGCTTGAAAAAGCAAGTAAGTCAATGCACCGCCCCACCAAGACAAAATGCTGTCCGCTCTGCGGAAGATGTCTTGAGTGTGGGCGACTTCATCCTTAGCTCCCAGAACTAGGCTTCTATGAGCAGGCATCCCCACCTTCAACCCCACAATCATCTCAGTGTAGCAATACACGTCAAACCAAGAAGCAAATTCGCCTTCCTCCGGCCTAGGTCAGAAGCATCAGCGCCAGCTCGCGGATAGCAGTGGTGAAGTCCACCTCTTGCCACTTCATATAGAAATCAATCACACTCCCTCCCCCACAACCCGCAAAGCAATTCCAGTAGTCATCCAGATCGTTGACGGCAAAACTGGGATGGTAGTCGTCATGAAATGGGCACAGACCCACGGCCCCACTAGCGGTTGGCTTCAGGTCGACGTACTGGCTAACAAACTCCAAAACAGTGGTGCTGGCCTTGACCTTCTCTGAAACAACGTCTGTGGCCACGTCTTTTGGCTCAGAGAGTGCCTCTTCAGGTGAAATCACTATGATTGACCGATACCAGTCAAAAGCCTCTTTAGGGACCGTCTCAGGGTCTCCCAGCTTCGCAATTTGCGCCCGGACGGTCCCGGCCAGGGGATCGCCAGCAGAAGTGACAAAGCCATAGCGTTTGCCAGTCAGCCGATGGACACCAAAAGGGAGTCGGATCAAGGAACCCGGACCCGCCCGCAGCTCATCCTGCTTGGGGAAAAGCTCCACATCATCAAGGTGGTGGCAAGCAAGTAGAGACTGCCCAAACGACCGGGCCTCTTTACCAGGAACGGCCTGGCTGAAGAACAGCCATAAATGGCCACCTCGTCGGCTCCTTTCCAGATAGACAGGAACCTCTTTCTCTGCTAGCTCTCTGGCCAATCGAGCGAGGCCCTCAGCCCCCCGGTCATCATCTGCGTCGATCACGACATACCGAGCCTGACTGTCCCGGTCCAGCAGGTAAGTTCCCAGCGTCAGTTCCCCCCTCAGGTGAGCCATCAGGTGGCCAACATTCAAAGGTTCGTGAACACAGACATAGCGGCCATCGTCAAGCTGTCGAGCGTGAGCGTCCCAGCGCTGGATAAACTGCCTGGCCAATACAAGAGCTGGCCGGGACAACTCCCTGTCCAAAAGTAAAGGTGGGTGCTCAACCATTCTCTATCCCCTTATCAGAATAGCAGACTCGACCAGGCCCCTATGCTATGACCTTGGCAGGAAAAGCTGGCTGAACAACAGAAATCAGGCAACCAAGAACTTGGGGTAGGGGGATATCCGCTCCACCAGGGGGACAATATTCGCCGCAGTCTGCTTGCAGAGACAAGCTGCCAATGGAGGCAAATCCTCATTAAGAGGATTCTGAAATGGAGAGCCGGAGGCTCGACTATTTAGAGCGCCGAGGGTCAGAAGGTGCGGAAGATGGCCCGAGGCGCAAGATGTCGGGCGTCGAAGACGCCGACTGCCTTCGGCGTTAGAGAGGACTTTGGCACGAAGTGCGAAAGGCCGAGCGTGGCACCGAGGCAGTCAATATCAGCCGCCAGGGTGAAGCAGACTGCCAAGGGAACCAGAGGCCGGAGCGTAAGCGCAGGTCTTTGGTGCAGCCGAAGGCAGTCGGGGTCGTTTTTGGCCAGCGAAGCGTAGACAAAATCGAGGCCCGACATCCTGGCTTGCCGAGAGCAAAGCGTGGGAGGTCTGGCAAAAAATGACGCTGCTAGGCGTGATTTTGGCCATGGCCTCCCCGAGGCAGGGCAGTCTCTTCCGCACTCAAGCCGAGGGTTCAATGCCCGAAGGCTTGAGATTACCCCCCTCATCTTGGATGTGGGGGTATATGAGGGGGTCAATGAGGGGGTAACAGGATTTACTCGTTAGCCTCAACTGGGTACTGGATTTCCTCAAGAGAAAAGCACCTCTTTGCTCGGCACCACCTCAGGTAATTGTTTGGGCGGCTGGACCAAGGATTGATAGACATCCTGATAAGGTCGGCCATGACGCTGCAATGTGGTGATGATAGCCTGCTCCAGTTGCTCTGGGGTTGTGTCCTGATCCAGGACTTTCTCTGGCCAAATCACCGCTGCTCTATCATCGGCGGTTTTGACAGTCGCCTGGCGAACCGGCTGGAGAGTGAGGTGTTGGATGAATTGCTCCCATTGTTCAAAGAGAGGGTAGAAAACGGGGTGTTGGGTGGTAGTTGAGGGATCGCGTTTGATGGCCTTGGTGTCTACTTGTTGCAATACACGGGCCAGGGCCTCAGCATCGGCGCGGGAGACTCGAAAAGCAACGATGGTTTGGGCGTTTCCCAGCGCTGTCTGGAGACCTTCGGACAGTTGGGCCACACTCTGGTTGGCCAAAATCATATGGAGACCAAATTTTCTGACCTGCGATAGCATCTGCTGGAACGTCGCTGCGGCCCCTGGATGGGTCGCAAAGTCCTGGAACTCATCGATGTAGAGGTAGTATGGCTTACGGGCTCTCTGAGACGCTCTGGCGCGGCTTAGGGCGGCCTGCTCAAAGCCGGTGACTATCAGCGTCCCAAAAAGTCTCTTGGTCTCATCGTCACAATCCCCCAGATCGACGAAGAGAACCTTACCCTCATCCATGATGCGTCTGATATTGATATGATTGGCTTTCTGGCCAAGCATGTAGAAGATGCTGGGGTTGTCGGTTAAGGCCGAAACCTTGTTGGTCGTGCTGGCCATCATTCCCAGGCGATCTCGACCCCATTGCTGGAATTCGTTCGTAAAAAAAGTCTGACAATCAGCCGCTACTTTGGGGTCGGCAATCTCTTGGAGCTGGGTAGCTCTGAACCCATCATCGGTCAGGAGCCGGTAGAGATTGGTTAAGCTCTCCCCTGTCTCAATCAGGGTGGCCAGCGAAGCTCGCATAATCTGCTGGAAACGGGGTGGCTCCAACAGGGTTCTAGACCAAGTGCGCATGAAGGCGGCAATCACTCTTTGGGCAACCTCGTAGGTTTCTGTCTGGGTATCCGGTCTCGCCAAAACGTTGAAGGGAACGACAAAGTCACGGCGACGTGGGGCAACGTAGATCACCCTCTCAAAGGCTGTCTCGTCGGCAAAATAGCCAGCAGAGACAAGCGACCCGATCACGTCTTTGGCCAGGTCTCCGTGGGGATCCACAACCGCACAACCGCGGCCAGCGATGATGTCCTGGACCAGGCAGTTTTGCAGGAATTTGCTTTTGCCCCGGCCAGTCAGGCCCACAACGTAGGTGTGAAACTTCCGAACCCTTTGGTCAACGGTGAACTTTGGGAAAAAGCGATATCGGCCAGTGCGGCCCAAAACAAGATCATCATCCCGGTTATTGGTAAAGATAGGCAGCACTGAAAGGGTATTATGAAAGCCTGTCTATCATCACAGAGACGGCATCAGCAAACTCCTGGGCATTTTCTGGAAACACAATGATTGTGCTTCTCTCCCGCTCCTTGCCTTCGCCCTTAAAACGGCTCTCCGCGATTTTCAGGTAGGGCTTTCCCTCCCTGGTCTCCTCCATATCGAAAAAGTAGGTCTTTGAACCTGCTTTGACGACCTTACTATCGTTTTGATCTACCATATCATCCTCCACCTCCTTTCCCTGCTTTTCTCTGACCACACTTCCCTTCCTCACATCCAGAGGGTGCTTGTATTCGGTGAGTTTGGTCAGGATAAGAGCCAGCTCCTGGGCTTTCTCAAGAGCACTGTCTATGGTGGCAAATGGTTGGCGGTCGGTCTCACTCCTCGACCGCAATCCCCTGTTTTTCTGCATAAGCTCTAACTGCTTGGTCGATGACCTTCCATTTGGGGAGGTCTCTTCCTGTTGCTCTTCTGTGTCGGCGGCGTATCTGGTAAATTGCATCGTCGGCTGCAAAGGTCAAGAAAACCGTCAGCCTCAGCCGCTGCGGTTTCTCTGGCTTCTCAGATTGTTTGTCAGGCATGGGAACTGATGTGCCATCGTGTTGGTGCATCAAAGTGCTCTGGCACATGTGCACAGTTCAGACTAGCAGTTGGGGTAGGGGGGTGTCAAGGGACAAAAAGAAGAGCTCCCAACCCCGCCAGGTTGGGAGCCCATGAAGTTATCCACTAATCAACCTCGCCTTATATAAGGCTTCGCCTTGGCCGCCGTTTTTGTATCCTTTCCTTCTTCCGCTCCTGTATTCCTAATTCTTCCCTGGGCGAGCTTCGCTCGGTTTTTCAATCTTCTAAGCGAAGCTCAGTTCGCCCGAGGTGTCTTACCTGCTCAGAGATACTTAGTCCCCTGAGAGGAAATCTGTTGAACTGAGGTTGCCAGTGTGCGTTTTCAGGCCGGGTCGTTGCCGATACCCGGGGCCGGTGCCCATCCCCCGCACCGGTGGGGTTTCACTCAGAGCAAAACATCTCTAAGTGGGTCAATGATGAACAAAAGAGAAAGGGGTGTCAAACAAACTCTGTCAGTCTGTTACTTTGGAACTCTGTAAGTCTGTAAGTCTGTAACTTAGTTCCTCCCACATAGCTTTTGCAAGGTCTTGCTCATTCTTGAAATTACGAGCGTCTACTGTCAACTTAAGGCGACGTGCAATCTCGACTAATACCCGAATAATTGAGTTTTGTGTGATCCTCTTGTAGCTAGGATCACGTTTCTCCCCCTCTGGTCTTTTCCTTGCGATTAGTTTAGCCAACGCTACAAGAAAGTCAGTCTGCTCCTCAGTGAGCCACAATTCAGACCTCTCCATCTCTCTAAAATGTGGGACTTCATAATCATCAAACTCTGTAAGTCTGTAACTCTGTAACTCTGTGACTCTCAAACTCTGTAAGTCTGTAACTCTGTAACTCTGTGATTTTGTGGGAGCTTCCACAGATGGGGAAACTCTAGGAGGTTTATCCAACGGGGGAGGACTGATAGTCTTTTTTGGCTGGAAGAAGACGGAACCTCCTCTAAGCTCATTAATGACTTCTTCGGGGTTCAGGTTCTTCTTGCTCATAGAAACAATTCTTGGATTAGCTTCTGATAGGCTAGGGACGCAGCAGCCTTGGGCCTATAGCTGAACACGTCCATCTTCTTAAAGTGGGCATCCTTTAGATCAACATTCTTGGGGATGATGGTTTTGATAACTCTGTCAGTGTAAGCCTGTCTCAAAATCTGTAGGCTGATCCTGCTGTTTACGGTAGGCTCACTCATGGTGAAAAGATAGCCCAGAAGCTGCAAAGCAGGATTGAAAAGCTCCTGAACCTCCTCAATGGTTTTGTTCAACTGTTGTATGCTGTCGAGCTCAAAGTATCCGGGAGAAACGACGGCGAGGACCTGGTCGGAGGCTGTGAAGGCATTGACGGTCAGCCAGGACAAAGCAGGTGGACAATCAATAAAAACAAAATCGTAGGCACCCTTGATCTCGTCGAGTTGCCGTTTCAACCTCGCCTCACGGTGATCTTTGGCTGTGGTAAGCTCGACGTCAGTGTTTGAAAGCAAAATATGAGAGGGAATGATATCGAGATTGGGTATAGAGCTTGGCCGAACGGGGAGAGGTCTTCTCTCCAAGATTGTGGTATAGATCGTTTCGTGTTGACTTAATTTAGGGTAGTCAGGCACAAGGACTTTACTGCTATTAGCCTGACTATCAATGTCAACGATGAGAACCTTTCTCTTGCGAAGTCGGGCAAGTCCAGCAGCGAGGGAAATCGAGGTTGAAGTTTTGCCGGTTCCACCTTTCTGTGAGGCTATAGAAACTACCATGTCTGTTATTACGTTGGAGAAGCCCATCGGGTTGTTCTCCAGCTAATCAGTTAGTTCATAACAGCACATGGGGTTAGCGATGTCAATATCCAAAATCCTGGCCAGGCTCACTAAATAGGGAAGGGGTATGGTATGGTACTGGAATGTGTCCCTACCTTTACCAGAGCCATTCTAAGCGGTTTTTGGGAGGAGAAGGTATTCTTTTCTGGGGCCTTTCTTCGGCTAACTCTGGGCCGATGTTGAGCTTGCGTTGCGGTCTCTGATTCTATATGGATCAACCTCTACAAGGAGGGTAGTGTGACCAAGTTTGATTGGTTCTCTCTAATCACCGGCATCATTGGACTTGTTGTCGATGTTGTTGCCATATTGGGTATCGTGCTAGGATTGGTGACCCCTCCATCAGTAGGCTTTGTGGCAAGACCGATTGTAGTATTGATAATAACATTCTCCATACTGGTCTACACATTGACCATTATCATGGTATTTCTAGCTCGGGAAAGTGCAAAGCGAACTGATCCATCCAAAGCAGAAGGTCTGGCGATCATCAGCTATTTCCTCTGGGTTCCGTCCATCCTGCTTTGGGGGTTGGCAATGCTAAGGATACACAAGATTCCAGAGGGAGTTTTTGACCAACCCGAACCTAGCCTGCTGCAAGCCTGGCTAGTCCTTCTTGCAACGGGCTACACAGTGCTAGTGCTTGGGGGTGGTGGTTTCATATGGGCCTTTGGGCTTTCAATCTATGCCGCTTTCAGTAATAGGGAAGGGGAACAAATTGCAGGTCAGAGTGATGAGAGCCTGCAGAGCTAGGCCAGTAGGGTAGGGGGGTGCTCCCGTCTCTTAAAGGCCCTATCGAGCGCCACCTCCAGCCTGCTCAAGTCACCAGCCCAGAAGGCACACTCTCCATACGATTCGGTTCAGTAATGGCACTCAGACGGACACTCTCCATACTGTATCGTATGGTAAGTGTTAATGTAATATATTCTGATAGCGTTTGTCCTCGTCTCCTGTCGGAGGCAGCATGTCCCTAGCCGCTTCTGAGCCGACGATTTTTCTTTGGTTCACCAGACTATACGAAACCGCTACGCGGCCTCGTATAGTCTATACCCGCTGGGCCTCACACACTCCACCGGTCCCAGCCCCCCAAGACAAACTTTGAACCCGTTGGTAGGCCCAAGCCTGCAATGTCCTCCACCATTTCGGCCCGCTGGGCCTCATGCGCCTGCGCTCCGTCGTTCCGCTCGCTCGCCGCCCCGTCTCCGCTGCTCCGCTGTGCTCGTCGGTTCGGCTCCCGCGCTCTACTCTGGATGCTCGGCGTTCCATTTTCAACCCTGGCCACAACATTCTCTATCAGGTAGTAAAGCTTCTTAACCCCCAGACTTCGCATAGCCTAGACCGGCACCGAGCGGCTTGGAGGAAGCGGACTACCCCCTTGCCTCAGCGGCAAAGGGAATGACTACACGAACTGTGTAGACCGTATACCTCGCGGTCGTTGGTCGCGTCTAGTCGCTGGTGGTCCCCGCCTGTGGCGGGGTGCTGCCCAGGCCGTGCGTTACCAGCTTTGCCAAGTCTGACTTGGCGCTCCACCAACGTCCCCTCCAGTTCGGCTACTTGCCTCACTGGACACGGACGGGGGTCTCTTAAGTGGGATTCTGGGAGGTTGCCCAAGCGCCCTCCTGGGCGTGACGGTATCGTCATAGGACGACCCGCTTTCATGGGCATGGGAGTTGCAAACTCACCGGGGGCGCGTCCATCTCGCCCCTTGAGGTGGTGGCCTCTGTGTCAGGATCGGGAACCAGACCCTGTTCTGCTTCATATTTTTCAGGAGCGAGAAGCTGAGTGAGTAGGCGCTCCTGCTGGCAATACTAAGGTATTGTCAGCCAAAGATCTATTTCCCCATAGGCCCCAACCAGGCCGTGGGGATTGTCTCGCCCTCTGGGGCGATCCCGCACGGCCTCTAGAGGCCGTCTAGATATTCTCTTCCTCGCCTGTCTAAAACCACGCCGCCGCTCCTTCGTGAGCGGCAGGCTACAGGTCAGTGAGAAACCGATTTGTTACGCTTCTCTAATTGACAGGTTTTCGGGTGTGGGCTAGACTCAGGGTGTGAACATGAGTTTTTCGGCCCGCCCGGAAAACCAGGCAGCAGCCCGCCGCGTGCGGGTTGTTTGCTTGATATCGCTATCGCTTCGTCGAATAATCCTTGTTCGTAAGACAACAAAACCCGTCCAGATAGACGGGTTGGCTTTTCTCAAGCAGTTCGGCTACAATGAGCCTCGTGCTGGATAGACCATCATCTATCCGGCATCCCAGCGCCGCCAAGCCGACTGCTTGGCGAGCCGGAATTCAAGCCCCGAAATCGGGGCTTTTCTTATTCCTGGTAAACAACGACCCTAAATCTAGTACAGGTTGGCAAAAGTGTCAAGCTGGTTTGGAGACCGTTTCACTTCGTCAAATGGAAGTTGTGGCCATAAGAGCCGACAAGAACTATGTCGAATTCTCGACTTTCATGTTTTGAACATCAGAGCTAGAATGCCCATCAGAGACTTCAAGGTTTCCGGATTTATTTTGAAAAGAATGCTCCGCTCAGTTGCCTGTCACATCAGGGATCGAAAGAGAACGTCTTGCAGAAAGACACCAACCATATCCCCCCGCCTCTTGCCATTGAGCGCGCTGATGGATTTCCAGTCGAGGAGCTTGGCCGCTTAGTTAAGATTGAAGGCAGAGGCCAGGAGGTAAGCCGTCCACCGCTGTATCTTCATAAGTGGTGGGCACGACGCTTTGGGTCTGTGTTTCGCTCCATTCTGCTTGGGACCCTTCTAGACAGTGAGGACGATCCTTGGGAGGCCCATTACCAAGCTCATGATTTTGCCAAGACTGTTATTCTCGACCCATTCATGGGAAGTGGGACTACCCTCTTCGAAGCAACTAGGCTAGGAGCAAAAGCAATAGGTTGCGACATCAACCCTGTAGCCTGGTGGACTGCACGAACAGCAATCCTCCCGCTGACAACTTCTTGGGGGCAATTGGAAGAGACTTTTCGTGAGATCGAGAGAAAAGCCCTTGATCTATTTGACCCCTACTATCGCACAATCTGCCCCGATTATGGTACTCCAACTGCCAGAGCGCGCCATATTCGATGGGCACGTGTGCTGCCCTGTGAGCACTGCGGCGAGCAAACGATGCTCTTCAAGAAGCACTTACTTGGTAAATACCAGGGAGGCAATTGGCTACACTGTCCCGACTGCGGATTTGTGTTCTGGACAACTCAACCTAGCCAATCTGGTATCCCTTGCCCTGAATGTCGGACTACGTTCGACCCCCATAAGGGCAATACACGCCGTGGGAAGTTCGTCTGCGATAGCTGTGGGCAAGAAACACTCATCCGCAAGGCAATGAGTCATCTCAGCGATCCTACCGGGAACGCAGAGATGTTCGCCGTGCTCTACGATTGTCCTGAGCACGGATGGGGATTACAACGCCCGTCAGAGATCGATCGGGAGAGTTATCGCCTAGCCCAGGAAGCCTTACGAGAAATGGCACCGGACCTGAGCATTCCCTCTGCCCCAATTTCGTCCGAGGGTCGGTCCGATCCGAGACCCACCAACTACGGGTACAGCTTTTGGCATGAGATGTTCACACCTCGCCAGCTACTTGTACTCGGCTGGCTGGCAATGCAGGTGAGAGACTTGCCTTTGGAAGTCAAAGCTCCTTTGGCAACTCTTGTTTCGCAACTGACCAACTATACGAATACCTTTTGCGTATCGCGCCCCAACCGCCCTGCTGCTATCTCGTGGATCTTTCGAATGCACGCATTTGTGCCACCAACTGACTTCGTCGAGAGTAATCCACTAGCGGGGAGAAGAGTCTCGGGTACATTTCAAAGTCTCTTTTGGCGCGGGATAGGTAGAGCCCACGAATACCGGCAACAACCAGCAGAGCGCAGAGTCAACCCCGACAAAGAGACACAGAGCGTCGCAGTGCCTATACGAGGTGAAAGAATTCAACCGACCTTAGTAAGCAGTTGGAAAGAGCTTGTAGAAACTGCCAACTCTGTCATGCTCCTATGCCAGCCCTCCGACCACCTACCCCTACCTGACAACAGTGTGTCACATGTCGTCACTGACCCACCCTTCTATGACAACGTGACTTATGGGGAACTCTCTGAATTCAACTACGTGTGGTTGAGACAAATGCTGGGACAGGACTTTCCCGAATTCTCCGAACCCACCATCCACCGAGAAAGTGAGTTGATTGTAAGCAAGCGCATTGGCAAAGACGATGACTTCTACACCCGTGGCCTAGCCAGCATCTTCAGCGAATGTCATCGTGTACTGACCGATGCTGGAGCATTAATCTTCACGTTTCATCACAAGACAAATAAAGCCTGGGAAACTCTGCTCCACGCGTTGCTCGAAGCCAAGTTCCAAGTATCCATTGTGCACCCCGTGCGAAGCGAGTCCGATCGCTCACTGCACATAATGAACGGCGATACAATCGAGCATGATGTTGTGATTGTTTGTCGAAAGCAAAGAAAGCCACGCTACACCAAGTGGGACGATTTGGTAGAACGAATGCGGATAGAGGCCGAGGACCTGATAGGTAGAATTGACCCGCATTACAGACAATCAAGCGCCAATGTTTCGACCCTCGTATTTGGCCAGTGCCTCAAACTCTTTTCTGAGCATTATCCAGCAATAGACGGAGCGCATGAAGTCGTTTCTGTTGCTGCAGCGATCCACGCTGCTGAGCAAATTGCTGAGGCCATAGTAGCCAGCCAGCCTAGCTAGAATGAGCCGTCTCGAATCAGAGAGGTAACTGCGGTGAAGATTCCTTATCCCTCATTTGATCTAGACACCTCTCTCCGGGAGTTTGACATCTGGATCACGCCCAGCTTGGGGGAAATACGTGATACTGAGAAGTACCAGGAAGAACTCGAACTCTTGGTTTCGGGTTTCGAGCTACTTAGACAGGTCACCGCAGACTTCACAGATGAAACATTCTGCCAACCAGCGCAGATTGTTCCTGCCCTTCAGCAGATGCTCAGCAAACTATCTCCTGACGAAGCCAAGAGCTTGCTTGATACAGTGGCGCTGGTGCTCTATTTGGTTACGGGAAAGAGTGACAACAACGTAAAATGCCAGCTACCGCTATTTCTGAGAGATCAAGCGGGTCTAGCGACACTTCCAGTCTCCCGCAAAAAAGGATTGGAGACAATCCCTCTGCCGCGCGTACTGAAAGCCTCCAGGCTAATGCGAATTGCAGCAGGGTTAAACAACTATCCAGACCAGCAAGCCACTCTACTCTTGCGGTTTATTGAGTTTATCTTAAGTGACGAACTGTACATATCGCAATTCTGGAGCATAGGACATAGCTACGTCGCCCTAGCAGAAATAGGCAAAGGTGCCGATCTACTGAGTCCGTTGGCGGTTTTTAAGGTGCGGGGGTCAGTATCGGCCACTGGAGGCCATGACCCTGAGAACATCCTGCGTGATAGGTTGGTCGAATGGGGTTTGCAGCCAGGCATAGACTTCAACGAAACCGACGTAACTCTGGACCAGGTTTTCCCCGATCTCGATGTGGCTTCGGGGCCGCATCAGAAGACACGGGCATACGACTTCGTGCTGCCCTTCAAGTCTTGGGAAAGCGGGAGCAAGGTGTTGGTACAAAGCCAATTCTACGCTGGTGATTCTGGAAGCGTCTCACACAAGAATGTGGACCAAACCAGAAGCTCACGAGATTCGACCAAAGCGATCTTCCCTGAAGCCATCTTCGTTGAGTACGTTGACGGCGCAGGCTACTTCGCATCACTCAACGGCGACCTACGTTCATTGTTGGCGATGTCAGATACCATCTCATTCTTCCAATTACGCAGTGCGCCTGTCCGGCTTCGGCGTGAACTTCAAGCAATCGGATTTCTGACCCCACTTGAAATTGAGCATGCGGTCCTCCAGGTAGGTCCTGACCAAGCAGATGTCTATGGTCTGCTAGTAAGCAATGGGTACGACGATATCGAGATTGACCGCTGCCTGTCTCAGGCATTCGACCAGGGCATTCTCATTCGTCAAAGCGACACCGAGATCGGAATCCGCCCGGATCGACGACCCCTTGCTCGAGTACACCTCCTTTTAGATATTGTTGCCATCCACGGTGAGCCTTTGGACGTAGCCGACCTCTCAGGGAAACTGCTTATCCCAGGATACGGTCCTTTTTTCGGCCTACGTCAAAATGACCTCATTCGCCTTGCAAAGGCAGAAGCACCTGCAATGGCTGAGGACTGGCAAGAGACTGAAGTAGCCTTTGACGATCTCCAATGGCTTCTCGATCAAAGATTCATTACCTCAGGACAGTAAGAACAAATGGCGGCATAGCTATGCAAGCATTCATAGGTGTAAGCCGGAAGAAGAGCTCTCTCTCTCTTGAAGAAGGTAGTAAGAGCTTCTGGTGCATCAGGCCGTCCTACGCGGCGGAAGTTGGGGATATCCTGTTACTCTATTTCACAGGAATAGGGATCGCTCAGATTTATAGAATTGTTGTATCCAACGACCCTCGGCAAGAAGGGGAGTGTTCGGTTAGGGGTTTGCAGACAATACGGACGGTCTTGACTGCCCACATCCCAAATCCTATTACTGCAAGACAAATGAAAGCAGACCCTGGCACCAAAGGAATGTCTGCTGCTTATCGCAACTTTCAAGGAACCATTTTTGCAACCAAACCAGAAGAGTGGTCCGCTCTTCTGAGATTGATTCAAGATGATAACCCTGATCTAGAATTAGATCTTGCTGAATAGTATCCCCCTACCCCAACCACCGTCACCACGTCGGAGACCGGGACATTACACCAGGTTGGCCTCTACAATCCCAGCCAATAACTCAAGCCATCCTATAGCAGAAGCTGGATACACCGCTCTTCTCAGCAGATTAGTCGCACATTCTTCCCTCTGCGGCTAATCCTGGAGGCTAGGATCTTGTCGACAAAATGGAGTCGTGGCTAGAAGTCAAACTATGGGTCTGAAATTCATGGAAGTCTTGAGCGCAGAGATAAGACAGAGGTAGTTGCCTATAGTCCCAGATTCACTTCTTTCCTCCAGAAGCAACCCCAAAACTCAAGAACGCAAAGAAGACAAGAGCAGCAAGAACCATCAATACGACTGGTAGCATCACTAACCACCTCCTCTCACAATCCGCAGAGCAATCAGATAGGCACCCACAACGCTCACCACGCCAGCGCCCGCGATCGACCAGTTAAATCCAGGGCCCGGAATAATCTGGACAATCACCAAGCCAATAAAAACCAAGTTGCCCCACTCCATGATCTTCTCGGCAACTCGGCCCCGCTGGTTAGGTGTCAGTTGTCTTAGCATGGGTCAATCAATCATATCACCTTGGTCAATTCAAAATCCAGAAGGAAAAAAGAAAAACCATCACGGGGGGTGATGGCTGTCTACGTTGGGCTTTTAAGAGGAAAGATGCTGAGAACCTCTTTGCTGTGTTTGGGCCGGGAGCAATCATCCAACGTAGTCACCCTCAGTGTACAAGAAAGACAAAGTTTGTCAATGAAGTTGATAGTAATTGGCTGTATCACCAGTCCTTATCTGAGGGCATAGGAAAAATCTGGCTAGACCGTTGCCAGTGGGTACCAGGTCCGAAGATGTGATGAGTCTCCCCCATCTCCTCGGGTAGTCTCAACGGGCGGGTCGTGCCGTCTCGACCTTTCAGCTCCTCGATGGTAGTCGCTTCCAACTCCAACACCTCTTTCAGCAGCTCAAGTAGCTCCCTTCGCTTCTCCTGCAGAACCAGCAGTTGGTCCTCCAACTCTGCCACCCCCCTACCCCCCGACTGGACAGTATCCAACTTCGCATCGGCGCCAAACAGAGAATAGGTCATCTCCTCTGCTGCCCTCTGTTGAGCAAGTTCCCTTTCTTCCTCAGTGCGAGGGTCTTCCATTTCCAGAACCATCCGCAACGGCTTACCGTTCCGGCCAATGGCGGACATCTGAGGTCGAGCCCTGACCCCGAACTGGGCTACCTCGCGTTGGGAGAACATGGGGGATTGTTGCCAGCCATTGGCCCTTCTAGCCGTCTGCTTTTGCGTGGACGTGCGGTTGTCTTTCAGCTCGCCGTCGAAGCTGTGTTGGAGCGGGACTTCTTTTGTCATTAGAACTCATCAATGGGCCAGCCTCCGAGATCCTCCAGGTCCTGCAGCTCCGCATAAGCGCCATCGTCGTCAGTCAAATCCGCTAGCCAGGCAAAGAGTTTTCCACGCGCTGATGGCTCCTCCTGGGTGATGTAGGAACCGATGTCTCTCAGCCGCTCGCGGAGCATCTCCTCAGCTTCCGCCCTGGAAACTTTCTGCTCCAGCACCTTAGGAAAAGGGTTGGCCTGATACCAGTACCATTCATCTATGATCCACTGCTCACGGTACTCGTGGTATCCGCGTCCATAGAACGTCATCAGCACCGGCCCTTGCGGTGCAGCGCGGCTAACGGTGACGAACAGCCACTCACCGTAGTTGTTCTCGTCCTCGCGAACGGTGTGGATGGTTGTCGCTTCCTCGTTGAGCATTGCCCTGAAGCGCTCATCGCTGACACGATAGGACGCTTGCTCCTGCTTCGTCAACCCAAAGACGTCAACCGTTCTTTGGTGGCCTGATTGTTTGGGTCGTTCATGCGACATATCACTTCTGTGTGTGTCCTACCCCCTATGCCCCCGCTCGTGCAGTTCTTTCAGCTCTCTCAAGGTTTTTGGCTGATAGTGGCGATCCCGCTCGACGAGTGGGGTGCCAGTCTTTGGGTCCTTGAGCGACTCAAGCTCGGTCAGGCTAAACGATCCGAGTTCGACCTCAAAGCCTGCCACCAAGCCAAAAAACAAGTCGTGGCCATCAAACTCAGTGGCGTACCACACCCAGTTGCTAAATGGACTGAAAAACTTCACCTGGGCAACGGCGTCCAGGCCCTTTTCCTCCGGGCTGTAGAGCGGAGGCAGGCAGTCGCGGGATTTCTCGTCCAAAAGCGGCGGCCTGGGAGGCGGCCCCTCCCGCTTGACCTGCTCGACGTCGACCATCAGCCGATTTTCATTGTCGTAGGTGATGACGAGATGATCCTCCCAGCCGATGACCTCCAGCTGGTCCTCCCCCACCGGCGCTGCCAGATAGCCGCACTGCTCGCCGATGTCAAAGGCGTGTTTGAAGGCCTCGTCGCGAGTGCTCCTTAGTGCCAGGTCAAGCTCGCCAAACAGATGCACGATCGGGGTCTCCCTCCCCTCCCAGAGGTCGAATTTGAGGCTTGAAGGAAACGCAATGCGGGGATACTTCTGGCCCTTAGTCCAGTCGCGGCTAACCTCCTCGGCAATCACGTCTCCATCCAAAAAGAAAAGGCCCACGAGGGCCTGGTTCTCAAAAGAGGCTGTCTTGTGTTTTTCAATCCATGACATACAAGTCAGGTCATCGTAGCAAATCCACTGTCACCGCGTCCAGAGGCACTTTCTAGTGTAGAGGGCAATTGCATATAGGCGTGGGAAGAGGTCCTCCTGTGTGCCTAAATGCGATTGCCCTGTTCTAGTGTATAAACGGACCCGAGAGAGTTAACTCTCCCTATGCACCCGGGCATATATAGAAAACCCTTGTGCTATTTCCTTATCTCTCTCAACCAGCAAAGAGTGTATAGGTGGTCAAGCCATACAATCCAACAGTGACAATCAAGCTGGCAACTGCTCCAGGGATGGCCCAGCCCTTGCGGATATCTGGCACTCCCAAAGAGGCAAGAGCAAAAGCCGGTGCAGTCGCACTAACATAAAAGCCCAGGGAGAATAGCAGATCCATTGGCTCGAGCATGAAATAAACCCCAAGGAGGCCCGCCGTCAGTAACGCCATGCCTGCACCAATGGCCCACCCCCACCACATCAGCCGGGGAACAATAAAGTTCCTGCTCCTGGTGTCCCGCAACGTGTAGAACACCCGAAACTGCTGGTAGGCCCGGATCATCCTGTAAATCTCGTAGGCCTGCCAAACAACAATGGCTGCCCAGAATACCCGGATTAAGATGGAAACGGAGAGAAACTGAACAAGAACATTGTAGAGAATAAGCCAGGCCATGATACTGGCATGCCAAAGGAATGTTGCTGGTTCCTCGAACTTCGGCAGGATGAACCACAGCAAGATAAACAGGAATAAGAAGACAGGCCAGTAGGGGTCTGCCATTATCAACCCACTAATCAAGACTATGAGAAGCGCCATTGGAGCCAAGAATACCCAACTCCGCCGAAGCGAGGCCCGCATCGCCAAGTACGCCTCCGCCCACTCTCCAGAGACGACATTAGACGGAGGTGGCTCTCCTCCATTCCACCAGAGGCGCAGTCTTGCTTGAAGTCCTGCTAGTCCCGGTGGCGGCTCTTCACCTACTAATCGCAAGTGTCCTCGTTTTCTTCGCATCATAATCTCCCCAGGAAAAACTATCCCCCTACCCTGAAATGAATGCCTCTGTGCACACTGACATTCCCACTGAAGAATAACAACTTGATAGCCTAAGTCATTGGAACCGATCCGGCAAGGACGGAAAGCTCACGGCCTTGCGCACGCGTTTAGCATCCTCAAACTTGGGCTTGTATACACCGGCCTCAATGGCTGAGATACCAATTCGCAAACAGAGACGAAGAACCTGCGTTAGGTCAGTTTCGAATTCCTCGGCCAGGGTTTCTAGAGCAGATCGCTCCTGCACTGTAAGTCGGGCTGCTGTCGGTTTTCCCCATTGCTCTTCCTTGGCCTCAACCTCAGCCCGGGTCTTTGGCGCTTTGGGTGCTTTGGTTGAGGGCTCTGGCAGAAAGTCACCCAGCTGATCCAGGGCTTGTCCCCGCTGCGGCTTCTTAGCCATCAACTACCTCCGCAAGCCTCCAGTAGGCAACTGCGGCGGGATGTTGGGGGTCGAGGTCAAAGATCGTCTGGGTTCGCTGCAAATCCGGGTTAAACAATGTTGCCTGGGCAAAGAGGGTTGTCGCGTGAACTACGTGTTCCGGAACAGGCATTAGCTGGTCAGCATAGTCCGGGTGTCGGCCCTGGCGAAGGGTGGCCAGCATATCGTCATCAACGATGTACCCCTTGTGGTAGAAAGTCGGCAGGACTGCCCGGATGAAGAGCTTCACCTCACCAAACTTCTCCTGCACTGTTCGAGCACGGCGGACAGTTTCATACAAGAGCTTGAAACCTCGCATCGCCGGTGGCTCAGTCTGGATGGGGATGATGATCTCGTCGGCGGCCACCAGGCTGTTAAGCAATAGAAAACCCAGACCTGGGCTGGTGTCAATCACCACATAATCGTAGCGTTGCTTCATCTCGGCGATGGCATCAGACAGAACCAACTCACGAAGATCACGTCCGCCAAGATCCTCCTCGGAAACCACCAAACGCTCATCTGCCGGAGCCAGATCCAGCCCTTCCACGTAGGTCTCCATGACCACGTCGTCAAGAGCTTGCGTGCCTGGAGTACGACCGCCGATGACACCAAACATTCCCCCCCTACCCCCGTTGCCACTAGGGTAAAGGTCGGTCAAAGAGTGCTGCTTATCCATGTCGATCATTAGCACTCGGCGTCCCAACATGGTCAATGCAGTGGCCAGATGTTGGGCCGTTGTGGTCTTTCCAACACCACCTTTTTGGTTGGCAATGGCTATTGTACGCATAACAAGAAAGCCTTTCTATAGATGCTTATTTGAAGTTACGTAAACGTTGTAAACGCAGGCTACGTAGGCGCAAATTAGAAGTCGTAAACAGCGTAAACGCAAAATCGGATTTTGTCAAGTGAGAAGTTGTAGTCGACTCTCCCGCGAAAGCCCGGAAATATTCTGGATGCATTTCTTGGCGCAAGAAACGCCACTTGAGATAGGTCTTTGGAGTACGTCTCGACTACCGAACGCCGCTGAAATCAGACAACAGCAACGCGGCCCCGTTCGGTCATTTGCAAGGTGTTTGGAGCAAGGTCCAGTTGCGACAGTCGTATTCCGGGGTAGGGGGAAGGGAAGGTAACAAATGTCTGGAGTTGCGCGAGCTGCGCCCTTGACAGCGATCAGGTGACCCATTCTCTGTTACGGTCCGGGCAACCTCGGCTAGCTTTCCCTAGCGGCAGAGCACAAGCGCGGTCAGGTTGAGCAGACAACTGGTCAGGGTGAAGCAGTCAGGATGAGAGCATTCCGATCACAGTGCATTTCTCAGCAGAGAAGACAGAAACTGAGCCTGTTTGCGCCGGTTTGCGTTCTGCTCGAAGCAGCCGTACCCTTGAGGGCATAGTCGAGTTTGGTACAAATCTATCTTCCTCTAGCCACTAGGTGTTTGAATGCACCCACACCGTTGGCGTTCAACGCTGCGCGCAATCGCAATCCTGGGCTTTCTGGTGTCTATCATTTGGCTTGCCGAAGAGCCGGGGTTTGAGCCATTGATCGCGCTACTGACCGCGACAGCCGCACTCCTTGGGTTGTTCGTCGGTAGTGATGTACCTGTCAGGATACCATTGACTAGATCTCCGCAAGCCCAACAGGAACTCTATCGGGCAAAGATGCTGGAAAAAGTAGAGACTATCTGGATCAAGGGCGTGCTGAAGGACTCGTTACATGGCGCGGTGTTGCTCCGCCTTGGAATGGAGTATAGGCCAGAGGCAGTCAAGCAACCCTGGGATCTGAAGGTGCAGCGCCCCGACGCCCCTGATCGGATATTGCCTCCTGAAAAGAGAATATCAGATGTCTTTGAAGAGATGGGTGGCGAATTGCTGATTCTGGGAGAACCAGGCTCGGGCAAGACGACGATGCTGCTTGAGCTTGCACAAGATCTAATCACTACTGCCAAGCAGCCCCTCCACGATGCGCCGATACCGGTCGTGCTCACCTTGTCCTCGTGGGAAGGGGAGCAACAAACCATCGAGGATTGGCTAGTTAGCGAGCTTGACAGCAAGTATCAAGTCCCAAAGAACATAGGAATAGATTGGGTAGAGACTGATCAACTTCTACTACTTCTTGATGGTTTGGACGAGTTAGACGAAGATCATCGAGGGGCATGCGTTGAAGCCATAAACTCTTTCAGGCAACGCCATGGACTGGTGAGACTTGTGGTATGCAGTCGAACAGCAGACTACGAAGCACTTGCTACACGGCTTCAGCTGTTGGGCGCTGTTGTCACACAACCTCTCAACCCCACCCAGATAGACACCTATCTAGTAAGCTTAGGCAAGGCACTGGAAAATGTGCAGTCGATGATGCGCCATGATGCTATGCTAAAGGAGCTAGCCAAGTCTCCGTTAATGCTCAGCATAATTGCTCTGGCCTACTTAGGAATGCCCGGTGAGCTTACACCATCACTCCAATCAGTAGAGAGCTGGCACAAACATCTATTCGATACCTATGTGCTACGCATGTTCAGACACAGACGTCGTGATCGACGACACACACCACAGCAGGCTGTCCGCTGGCTTGTATGGTTGGCCCAAAAGATGACAGATCATTCTCAGTCGATATTCCTGATCGAGCACATGCAGCCAACTTGGTTGGAGTCGCATATTCAACAATGGGTATACGAAGTGACTCCTGCTCTAGTATTAGGACTACCTTTACTATACGCTGGATTGAACATCAGGTCGTCTGAAAGCATGTTGTCAGGGTCAAGTCCGGAAATTCCTGTAAAAGTGGCGGCGTGAGCTGGCTCATGCAGCAGCTTTCACAGGCTCAGGTTTTGTCAGTGGTTGTGCCTCCAGTGTGAGTTCGCGGCGCAAATGATCGAGTTGCTTGCATTCAAATTCCGACATCTTGACATTCTGCCAACGCTCGCTGGCCTGCCAGAGCGTGGCGAAGACCAGCTTGAGACAAGAACGCTCGTCGAAAAAGCGCGGGATGGTTCGGGTGCGTCGTCGCTGTTCAAGGAAGGCGCGCTCCAGCAGGTTGGTGGTGCGGATACGGCGATGGTGAATAGGCGGGCACTTCAAGAAAGCCAGGCAGGCCTCCAGATCGTCCTGGAAGCAGGCGACCGCCGAGGGGTAGACCTCACCGTAGCGCTCGAGAAGGTCGGCGACCATCACGTCGGCCACCTCGCGGTTGGGCGCATCGTAGATGGCGTTGAGCGCCTTCTTGACCTCCTGGCGGGCGCTGTCAGGCACCTTGTCGAGGATGTTGCGCTTCTTGTGGACCAGACAGCGCTGGCGCAAGCTGTAAGGCCAGATTTCCTCGATGGCGGCCATCAATCCGGGCGCGCCATCACTGGTGACCAGGGTCGGTACACGCAGGCCGC
>Ga0180438_10001663_pt1 | contig 38874 bp, 52 predicted proteins | sample SS_ome_12_FD_132455 | JGI IMG/M metagenome (GOLD analysis project Ga0180438, IMG submission 132455) | Hypersaline lake sediment archaeal communities from the Salton Sea, California, USA - SS_3_D_2 metaG | ecosystem: Environmental > Aquatic > Non-marine Saline and Alkaline > Hypersaline >... | reverse complement strand
TACGTATAGCATCTAAGGTTGAATCTGCCATTACATCCCCTATTTAAATATTAAAACTACATAATTAGCTTAAAGCAACTCAAACTAATGCGGCAACGTATTTTGAGTAGCACCATCTAAATTTTCTGTCACTTCTCCAACAGGCGTAACGCTAGCAGATGCATTCACGTACCATGGAACAGGCGCCGGAACAGAAAATATATCAAATTTAGTAGTATTAATATCGATTGTAAAAGTATCTGTTCCAGTAACAGTAATTGTCCCAACAAGCTTATCCGCTTGAATCATACCGTACCATTTTGGAATATTAAGCCGTACAATATCACCAGTTCCATAGTCATGATCAAATGTGGTTGTAACCTGCGCCGGGTTATCATTTGTTATGGCACTAATTAGCCTCATTGCTCTCTGAAATGTTGGGTTTTCTTCAGCAGTGAATCTTGCCATTTTTACCTACTTTACTTTTTTAAATGCACTATCATCTGTAACTTCATCTACAATAACAATACTATCAGAGTTGTTAGGCAAGTCGTCAATATCCATAAATTCTAAACTCTCAAAGCCAACCCTGTTCACCTTTTGGCCAATACGCATTGAAACCTTACCGCTCTCATCTTTTAAATGCTTATGCACAGGATAGCTGCAATTTTTGGTTAAATGTTTAGCAACACCAAGTGGTATTGTATAGACTTGGCCATCAACAAAATCGTATCGCTCAATTGGATCCTCTTTGTATTTTCTATAATTAAAGCTCATAGAACCGCCAGGTACTTCATAAAACCTAAATATCCCTTTTACCATTTGACGATCTTTGTCTCGTTGATATTTTAAGCTTTCTTGCATTTTCTTTTTATTATCTGTTGTTTTTTTTATCATTAACACTACCTTTCATAAAAGGGGCGCGAACGCCCCAGATTGTTATTCATTTGTCACAGAGAAAGATTTTCCTGCAATCCAATAGATTTCATCTCCGGCAGAACCTGCAGGAGCATCAGTACCCGGCTCTAGAATCATTCCAATGTTGTATAGATTCTGTGTTTGGCCAATGTTGTTAACTAGCAAATCATACCCATAATCACCAACCGGAACAACTTCCGGAAGTGAAACTGGTACCGCTGCATGCAGTGGAAATGCAAATGCTGTAAATGCCGATGAATCGATATCTACCTCTATCAAATTTAATCCTGATGATACGCCTAGAATTCTACCCACTAAACCGTTAAGCTCTGGCATCCCACATCCGGCCGGTATATTAAACCGTACGTATTGCCCCTCTGAAAATATATCGCTTACGTTGCGAGAGGTTGTAATAAACGTATTAACGCCCGTAGTAACATCAGTAATTACACCTTTTGTAGGGCTATACATAGGATCTTTATTAACAATCCTAAATGTGCCAGTAATTCCAGCACCAGTGTCGACCATATTTGATGGAAGAGCAGATATATTGAAGCTAGTATTAGTTACAATTGTACTTACAGTAAAATCCATTCCACTGATTTGATTTGCATTCTCTACGTTAAAAAATCGTACAATCGATCCTTCAAGCAGTCCTGCAGTACTAGTACACGAGACAGCTCCTGCAGCAGTTATTCTAGTTACCGTTGTATTAGGCGCACCAAGCTCACTATCATCCTGATCGTTAAAATACCTAAAACCTGGTGTTACATAATCAGGAGAAAGTGACTGATCAGCAGCCAATTTTGTATATTCAATTGCAGTATTGTCAGTAAGGCCACGCATCCATCTAAACTCAGCGCCTGTTCCGGCACCTGCTGCAGCAAGAACAGTTATATTGTATACATGCATCCAATCAATATCACCACGCAGATTAACGGTCTTTCGCTCACCATCAGCAAGGAAGCTTCCCTGTTGAATATATGTGTTATATGACATGATATCTCCTTATAAAAGCCGGGCTAAGCCCGGCATTAACTATGGCCTATTCATTATTTACAGAAAAACCCTTGCCGGCCATCCAAAATATATCGTCATTTAACACACCTGCTGGGCTATCAACGCCAGCTGCCAATTCAACTCCAATGTAACCTTGGTTATACGTAGCACCATCAAGTACTGTAGCCTCATCGCCCAGAGGAATAACCATTGCAGGAGTAAATGGAACGTCAGTTGTTAGTGGCCATGCAAAAGCTGTAAATCCTGACGAATCAATATTTACTGTGATAGTATTATTTACTGCACTTACAGCAGTAATTGTTCCTTGAAGGTTATTCATTTCTGTCATATCAAAGGCTGCTGGTACTTGGAATCTAACTATTTGGCCAACAGTAAATCCGTGGGTAACAGTTAGCGTTATAACAGCGTTTGTAGCCTGTGTAATCGCAGAAATATATCTATGACGCGGATAATAAAGCGGATTCTTAATTACCCTTCTAAATGAACCAATTGTACCTGCAACAATTGTTGGCGCAAAAGCTAGTTCAAAGCTTGTATTTGCTGTTATTGTATCAATTGTAAAATCGATACCACCCAATTGCTGCGCACCCGTTACATTAATGATTCGAATAATATCATTTTCTTCTAGACCAGCTGTCGATGTTAGAGAAACTAACGGAGGCGACGCATTTGAAACAGCTGTTACCGTTGAATTAATTGCCGATAACTTAGGCGTTTTTGACGAATCGATAGGTGTAAAACCACCAGAAGCAATTGTATCAATTGCAATTGAATCATCAGCAGCCAACTTTGTATATTCTATAGCGGTATCATCTTCAAATCCACGCATCCATCTGAACTCAACCCCAGTACCAGCACCGCCCGCAGCGAGAGTCGTAAGGTTCCATGTATGAATCCAATCAATATCGCCACGAAGCAATAATGTTTTTCTTGCGCCAGTAGAAACAAAAGAACCTTGTTGAGTATAAGTATTATATGACATAATTATCTCCCTTAAGCTCTTGTTGCACGTAGATTAATTACCCAGAGATCGTTTGTAATTCTTGGCACTTCTGCAAACTTATAACCAACTGTACAGTTAAGCGCTAACGGCCCAGAATATTCAGGAGGCAGATAAATAAAGTGCGCAGAATACTGATCCTGCTCGATACAAGCATATGCTTCCATACCAACGCAGAAAATATTATAGACATCTGCACCCAAGTTAGAGCTATTTGCAGTAATCGAACCAATAGACGACACTAAGAACCTAAGGTTACCAATTGAACCCCACTCTGTTCTTAATGCATTCATTGGAGCTGGATACTGATTTTTATGTAAGAAACCAGCAACAGCGTCTAAGTTACCTGTTAGCTGCGTTGAACACAGCGCAAAGTACGCATCACGCACAGGACCGGTGCCAAACTTATCTTCACCTTCGATGTTATCCATTACGGTATACGCATCGTTCGAAAGAAGAGTTCTAACAACGTCATCAACGTCAGACCGATCAATATTTGTTGGGTTGTCACCATTGTTACCGCCAACGCAGTTTATCGCACCAGCGGTTGCTGCCAACATATCACGTGTTAGCTGATCTTCGGTTTGCATTTGTTACTCCCTTACGGGGGATACATCATTTCTGTGCATCTCAGCACCTTTCGTCGTGCTGTTCGGACTATCACATCCCTTACGGGTTTCTGGGTTTAGTCTCTCACGCTAGCTTTACCCTTGCGCCTTGTCGCCATAGCTATCGCCTTAGGCTTCCAAGTCAATTACCAGAAATTTATACTCCGCCAAATTAACGGAGTGAAACTCCTAATCTCGCCGCTGCTTCATTTAATGTTGGATCTTGGCTCTGCAGAGTCACTTGTTCGTTTAATTCAACATATGTCAATAATCTGTTACTTTTCTGACCAAATATTCTCTACTTGGCGGAGAAACCTCTTCGGATTTCTCTCTCATACTTTCATATGAGATCAGACTGTTGCTTCAAGCGTATGCCTTTATCTCGACCACGCTTGCCCATTCGCTCAGTCGTTGCGGGCGATTCAACTATTCCATTCAATATTCTCATCTTAAGATAAAAATCATGCTGTTTTTTGTGCACTTCTTCGCTGATTTTTCTTCTTCGATTATCAACACACTCTTTTATAAATTCCTGCGCTAATAATGCATTTTTTTTCTTAGACCTTAAAAATGGAATCATCTTTTCTAAAAAAAGAGGTACTTCGTCAACTCTTCTACACATCCAACGCGTTATAGCGCGCTTGTGGTGATAAGGTTTCTCTTCATAAACAGACCCTAATCCTACAGCCGCATGGAATTGATATATTAAGTCTTTATCTATCATTCCAATCCTACACACTAGCCCGTAATGGGGATGCTTTCTGTTTTTCATAAATGACTCTGAAGCGTTTCTCACTATCATAATTGAACCTTCACCATCAAATAAACCTGCGAAGTAAATCAAATCTTCCCTCGAGTTGCCTTGCATATGTAATCCTTTCTATGTCTTTTTATATATGTACCACTCAAGTATAACATATGTTTAGGGTTCCTCGCAATCAGAACGGGTTTTACTACGGCACCTATGCGAAACCGTAGAAATCTACTTTAGCATCTATGTCTACCGCAGTGAGTGTCTGAGCTGGAGGGGTTATTCCGGTGTTGCCGAGTGGTACCATTGCAGTATCAAGTGCATTATATCTTCTCATACGAAGAGTATTACCGCCTTTTGCCGGCATCCTTTTCTTCATCGCGGGTACCTTGTGAATCATTGAGGGAACGGGTACCGACAATAATTTATAGCTAAAGCTTTGCTGGACTGGGGGCGGAAGTATCGTTGTAGTGGTTATTGCCATTACTATCTCCTAAAATTAACCTTTCGCTAGCATGTTATTTATGTATATCAATTTACATTGTTTTCCTGCTAGGGGTTTGTTATAAGGTAACTATCAACCGAACGAATGTTCGACGGGGAGGCGATTCCCTACAGCCTATTGGGTGAGCGATGCCCATACTGCTCGTGGGTTGGCGAATTCCCGTACTGCCAATTTGATTTTATATCGCATTAAATATCTGATGCAAAACCCCCTAGGAAAAAATTACAAAAAAACTAGGGGGCAAAGGAAAGAATGAATATGAATAAAGCCTATCTTCTAGATCGCGCTTCCATCATTTCCTTAAGTAGCTGGCTTTTTAGCTCTTCTGTTAACCCGTTTGCAAATGCATTTGCATGAGAAAGTGGACTTTCGCCTTGTTGTGGAGAAACGCTCGATAATGGACGAGGTTTCGCAATATTTTTTTCTGCTACTTGTCTCTCTCTAGCATACTTATCTTCCTTATATATGCCCATTTGCTTAATCATAGTGTATGCAGAAACAGCTTGACTGTATAAATCAGTATTCGCTCTTAAGGTATCACCAAGTTCAGGATGAAGACGCACTAAAGATTCAACATTTTCTTTGCTTACAACTTTATCAAAATCATTGTACTTAGTTTTTAATCTGGCTTCCGTGGTAGCTGCAGTAGATGTTTGCTTATACTGATTGAGTTCTTTTTTTAGCTCTCTTATTTCTTTGGCTACTTTACCTAGATGTTTACCCTCTACGAGGTCCTCTTCGCCAATACCAATGTTTAAATCTTCATCGGAAGACTCAGATTTTTTGACAGATTGCTCTTTCATTTTCTGAAGCATAGCATAAGCTTCATCGCGTTCTCTTTCAGCTCTTTCTTTAATTAAGCGCATTTCTCTGATGTTTTTTGCTTGTGGATCTTCAATGGGTGCTTGTTCGACTGTCGACTGGTTGTCGGCAGTTGCCTCTGTATTATCGACGGCTGGTTCTTGTGCTGCAGGTGCTTCTTGTACTGATTCCAAACTGTTTTCTAAATTTTGCTCCATACTATCCTTTCATTATTACTGGCGATGGCTTCGTTTCGCCGTTTAATTTTTTAGCTCTTTCTAAAAGCTTTCCTTCTTTAAAATCGATAACAAAATTAAGTAAGCATTTCTGATCTGCAGGTACCCCCAGCGGATCAGCCATCATTTGTCGACAGGTATTAACATCTGGTACGGACCATATATACTCGATTTTGTCGTCTTTTTTATTATATTTAAATACATCTTGATCGTTTGTCGGGGACGGGCATGCGCGTTTTGCTATAAAATAAAGCCGATGCGTTTTGCCTTTAAACAAGCGTTCTTCTTTTTTTTGAACATCAATCCAAAGATCGTCGTCAACTTTATCTTTATTGTTTTCTACGCATTTTATTAGTTCATCGCGATAGCTTTTTGATCTTTCAGCGATCTGATCTCTGATTGTTGATCCGTCTGATCGATCCCAATTTTTAACTAAATGATCGTGAATAAGCTTACCCGTAGTCACTTCTTTATTACTCATGCTTCTCCTCTATCGTTATTTTATGCTATATTACTAATGAATAAACATCTGAGTAAACACAAAGAATGTTTATCGTTTAAATGAAGGAGGTTCTATGAAATACAAAGTCTTTTTACTCATAATCTTTTGCGTGGGAGTACCTGCATCAACAACACCAATGAAAAAACTGCTTACAAAAAGAAAAGTGCATAAAAACACAGTAATAGAAACGAGAGAACCTAGGGCGCACGAAGCTATGGATGCCAGAAGAGCGCGGAGTATAAGCATGGAGCGTAGTTTAGAGCGCGACCGTCAAATGACAAAATGCTTAGATATATCTAAAATATTTGTTACAGTTATAGCGTCAATCATCGGCATAGTTTTGGCTGGTGCAAGATAGTCCCGTGGCTAGTAGCTCCCCTGCTAGCCACCCCCTTTAAAGGAGAAATGTGATTATACTTGGAATAGATCCAGGCACTCGGTATGCAGGATACGCAGTCCTAAAAAAAGCTAATCAAAAGACATGTCTTATCGATGCCGGGTGCTTTGATGTACATAAATCGGGGGGACTTATTAATAAAATCGGTGATTTGTATGGGTTAATCTCTGAAAAAGTGAAAAGACATCAAGTCACACATCTGGCTCTAGAAACTCCATTTCTATATAAAAACGCTAGTACATTTCTTAAATTGGGCTATGTGAGGGGTATCTTATATCTCATAGCCTATCAAAATAAGCTTAAATTATCTGAGTATGCGCCATCGGTAGTAAAACAAGCCGTAACTGGTTACGGAAAAGCTTCGAAAGAGCAAGTATCTAATATGATTTTGAGATTTTTTAAGATAAAGAAGCCTAAAAGAGATGATATAACAGACGCTATAGCTATAGCATTATGCGCTTTATGGAGACTATAACATTTTTTCCTTTGTGGCGACCCTGAGAGGATTTGAACCTACTGTTTTTGCCGTGAAAGGGCAACGTCCTAACCAACTAGACGACAGGGCCTAGACTATTTTTTTCTTTTTTTTCTTTTTTTTGCCATAATCTCTCCTAATCATTTTTCCATTACGGATAAAAAGGTGGGACCATAGAACTGTTTAAAAACTATGATCCCGACCTAATGAAGCACTTTTACCGTACTAGCCTAGTTTCTTCAAACTGAAGCCGTTTCTTCAACTTACCATTCCGTACTGCTTTTGTTTTCCGCATATTCGGAGGAGTGCCAAGTATCTTGTATGCTATTGTTTTGGCTTTTCCTTTGACCCTAGGCATTATAGGCATAAGCTTTCCTAATACTTTTCAGGATATGATTTACGCTTCTTTTCTTTCATGTCGTCTCTAACCTGAGCATCTATACCACGCATTGTGTCGTTTAGATTTTCAGGAGCTGTATACATTTGTTTTGGATATTCTCTTATAACAACACCCTGAGGCATCATTGCAATACCACGCTTTGACGGAAGCATTCCTGCATCCTGTCTTTCCATTGCTCTACGTGCATCCATGCCCGCATACATTGCATTGTCATAATATTTCTTTGCCATACTATCTCCTTGGAAACCACCGGCTTATAAGCCGATAAGGTTACTAACCTCTAACCAAAAGAGGCCTTACTTTTTTTCTTGCATGAATATTCCGCTAATCTTTCGGCCGCTAACAGCTTATTCTCTTCTTGCCGCTCTCTTACTTGCTCTTCTGTTAGCATATTTTTAGCAATCTTTTCTATAGCCTCTGCAGTTCGCCAGTCATTCATTGAATTCAACATATATACATTCCCGGTTAAGCCTTCTCTTCTCTATTAAATATACGTCTGAAAAAGTTTGTAGTCTTCTTCCATACGCTTTTAAAAAATGGCTTAACATAGCTATCAATTTCAGTTCTAAAAATACGCGTCACTACAGTCGTACCAATGGCACCTACCGCTAAGCCAACTTTACCTTTATGATTCGAACATTTATTTACAACTTTATGGTAACAAGTACTTACTCTACCTCTCTTTATTTCATTTTGAGGCCTTATACTGAAACTAGAAGCTATTAATAGCGCTGCAATTGCAATCTTTAATGTTTTCATAAAAATCCTTTCATATTAAATGTTGTTTTTCATCGGCTCACCGGCAACAGCCCCTTTTGCAACTCGGGCGGCTTCAACCATTGTACCTTTTTTTGCTGCACTTTGTCTCTTTTCATCTACAATATTTTCAGCTGAAACTACTCGGGAGAGCTGAATAAGCTTCTCTAGCTGTGACAAATCGACATCTTCAAGCTCCTTCATCGCTTTTGCAATATTTAGATCTGCCAAGGCTCTATCTTTTTCAGCTTCAGCGTATCGTTCAGTAGCAAACGCTTCATTCTCTTCAACACGGCTAGCGCGCTCTAGGCCTAAGCCTTTATCTGCAATTGCCCTTGCTTCAGCAAGTTTAATTTGCGCTTCTTGTAGGCGTATCTGAGTTTCCACTTGCTGTTGTTCCATCTGAGCTTTCTGCTGCGCCGCTTCTTCAACCGCTTGGAGCAACTCTTTCTTATTCTGTACAGTAGAAGCTTCAAAAATAACCTTATCTGGTATCTCAATACCTAATTCTTTCATCTGCATAAGCTGCGCAAACTGCATCTGTCGCTGTGTGGTAGTATTTAGCCCATCTTCTATAGCAGCATCATATGTGCCAAAAGCCTTGTTATAAAATTGCGGGGAAGGCTCTTCTTCGATTATTCGCTGAACCTTACCAGGAGTGAAATTAGTTTGTACAATATCTAATATTATCTTGCCTAGCAGCTTTTGCGAATAATCTAAACGGTCAAAAAGATTCTGCAAAGTAGTTAATCCGGCACCTTGACGAAGCATAGCCAGTACGCCGGCTTTATCATCCACTGCGCTGCCTAATAGTTCTTCATTAACCCCAGATATCTCCATTATTTCTCGTCCTAGGGATTCCGAAAGCTGCATCATAGAAGGATCTAAACCTGCCGGAGGAATTTTCTCTACATCTGTCATTAACGCTTCTTCTTTAAGCGCTAAGCCCTTACCTTGGCCAGAAAGAAAGACATCTTCCGGGTTAACTAATGCATTTTCTTTGTACTTCCACCCAGAGTTTATTTGGCTCTCTAAAATATCGAGCTCAACAACCTTACGACGGTTGTATAAGTACTGGGCATCTCTAAGGCCCCTAACAACGCCCTGAACACGCCAAGGGAAGTAAGGTAACTCAGGAGTATAATATGCAAGCACAGGGACAAAAGGATAGCTATCGATCCCGATCGGATTTGGCCCATCATAAATCACCCTTCCTTGTACCACGATCGCAACACGAACCGTAGGAATTTCTTGATCTGCTATTGTTACTTGAGGATACATGCGCATAAACTCTTTTAATGCATCTTGATCCTCGCTTTTCCATTCCATCGTCTCGCCAGTTTGCGAGTCAATAAGCATTTTTTGAGTGCGATAATCGCGATAATAAAACTCATCATATGTTAATAAATTTTTAGGACCGTAATTATAATTCTCTGGCATAAACTGGAACTTATTATCACGTGTATCATTGCCTTGAAGCCCTATTATTTCGTCTTTATAGTCTGGCAAAAGAGATATGCATTCAGATTTAGTTAAAAATGAGCGCTTCCAAAGGCCTTTGCAATCTGACAAGTCATGTTTTCTAAAGAATGGATCAATTAAAAAACTATTGTAGCTGCAATTGTCTACTTTTATGTTCCCTGAAACAGGATCTGAGCGATAATCTACCCAAACATGCAGAAGGTTCATTCCAGTAACTAATGCACCGTCAAAGGCATCAGATATGGTTTCTAAAACACCTTCCTGTTGATTAAGCCACATCATGATCTTGGTAAACTGGTCGGCCGTAACCTCATCGCCATTTTCTACAGGAACAACAGTGGTCGACTTTCTATTTCTGCGTTGATGCCCACTTATCATGTTCTTTGCGCGCCGTATGCGATTAAAATTGAATTGTCGTCGACGATTTATAGGCACATTACCATATATATCATTCCAAACGGTTTGATCGCCCGCTTCGAACCTCGTGTCAGTATCGGCCTCAGCCCAGAAACTCTGATTAATTGAAATTGCTTCGCTATAAAAGCTTTCCATACGCTCCAATATACCACGATGCTTCTCATCGTAATAAGCGGGGCCGATCTGCGGAAACAACGCCATACTACTATCCTTTGAATTATAATTAAACCCATCGGAAACAGTGTAGAACAGATAAAGCCTTAAAGACAACTCTCTCTACAATGCCTTAAGCGCTGCTATCTTCCTCAGGGCATCTAAACCCCAATATACCATACCACTCTTTTAAATTCGCGTTACATACATTTCATCTAGGCGTTTTTTATCTTTTTCTGTTAACTCTTCATCATTTTCTAGGCGCTTGATCACGGAATCAATAAAAGGCCTATAGTTTTCAATTTCTGACATTCTCTTTATATGTTTTGGCTCAATAGGGAGTCCATGTAGACAATTGTCTAAAAACTCACGCCCAACTGCATCTTTAAAATCTTTCAATCCTTTTATAAACTTTTCTTTTTCCATATTAACTCCTTGTTGGTAGCCCCAAGAAACTCCACCAAACACTTTACGTAATTCTTTGCAGTTTGGTAAACGTAGCATAGAATAAACACTTTACCTAAAGTACTTAAAAACACTTTACGTAATTCTTTGCAGTGTTTACCGTAATTCTTTGCAGTGAGCAAATTCAATTTGCTTCTCTGAGAGGCTCTTTTCAGAGGCTAAAATTTTTGTGAGATTCTTATGAGATCTCTAATGCCTTAAGCGCTGCTATCTTCCTCAGGGCATCTAAACCCCAATATACCATACCACTCTTGCCCCAATTCATATGCCTATGGTGTTCATGCTCGCGTAAATATGATAACCAATTGCCGTATAATCCGGAAGGGGAGTTAGGAGGGCTGTCTTTTGCTTGGCCTCCTCCGTGCAAAAACAACATATATACACGAAATGGGGATTCTGTATCAATCTTGCAATAGTCTTTATAGTGTCGCAAATCGATTCCGGTCGTCCATGATCTAGTAATTCTATGCCATGCAAAAGCCGTTTTTCTCTTAGCTTCAACCCACAACACATCCTTTTCGCGATATATCTGCATGTCCGGAGCAACTAGGCTTTCTGTTGGAGTAAATAACTGGGGGCCTTTCCCACTATTTATTTGAACATCATAAACAGGAAGAACACTGTAGCCCTTCCCTCTGAGCCAATTAGCAATTCTACCTTCCCCAATCTGTCCGTACTTAAGAGACTTCGAAAACGCTACATTTTGCATATCGATGCTCCCCAACCAAAGGATAAAAACTCCTTTAGAAAGGCAGCGACATTGTTACCTATATATATTATTGCTTGTCCTTGAAGCGGGGAACCGTGCGCGCCATCCGGAGTTACAAACCGAATACGCTTGCTTGGAAACACAGCAGCGGAAGATACGTCTATAAGGCTCTGAAACCATTGCGTTTCTGTTGCGTTGTTAACCAACACAATCGCCTCTTCTACGAGGCAATCATTAACATGACTAACAAGCTTCGTACAGAACGCTTCTATCTTATCCGATGAATATGGTGGATTCATCCATATTTTTCCTAACCATGCATGCGTCAAGCCGTCGTCTTCTATTGTATGATACTTAAGAGCCCCAACTGTTTCATTTGCCATGGCACTAGAAGCCGGATCTAAATCAATTCGACCCATAACCCTATGCGCAGCGTCAATATATGGCTTGGGCGTATACCATTCATTGTTGCCACTGTTATGCGACACATGAGGCTTTTTGACTTCTTGATATGCTCTATGAATGCTTTTTTCGCCACTACGCACTTCTTCAATAATCTCTGGAGGTGCCTCTTCGAGTATTTTCTCTACTTTGTGGATGGTATCGTGGGAAATGTCCGCTTGTTTTGCTAATTCTTCACGCGTATCTAGGTTTGCAGAATTCTGCAAACCTTCCGCCATATGCCTTTTGCCTTTTTCAGTTAATAACGGTTTCATCTTAAGAGCTAGCTCACCCCTCACAAACTTGTTTATATTACGCCGTCCCAATTGATTGCGTATTATCCAAAGTGTAGCATCGCTCTCATCATCAAATTCTATTTGTGTTGTTTCATAGGGAATATCATGGTTTTTGCAAATTTGATATCTATTATGCCCGTCGACTAGTATTTCGCCCCACAATATTAGTGGGTCTCGACACCCTTCTTCTAAAATCGATTGCTCTAAAAGTTTAAACTCTTCCTCACTCAGAGGTGGAATGAGCTTCTGAAATACTTCTCTTACTATCACCACAACATCTCCTAGTTTGCCGCTTTTCTCTCTTCCGCACTTTTCCTCAGATAGCTTAGCATACTATCCATTGACTGATACACTTCGAATTCTGCCGGGTGAAACTCTTGCAAGTAGTCCTTAAACGGCTCCAATAAATTAACTATGTAATAAGAATGTTCGCTAATTATGCCTTTAATTAACTCATCTAAACTCTCATTGCGATCCATAATTCTCCTTATTCATTCTCACAATCTAAAGCTAATCTCTCTTAACTCTTTGACAATATCGCTTAAATGTTCATTCATTTTTTTAAACTCAGCTATATAAGCCTCAGATGGTAACTGTTGCGATATTGTCACCGAGGCGGATGAAGTATCCGCAGAAGAGAGTTGTCGGCGATCGGTATAATTCTTTGCGTCCGCTCCGCAGGATTGGCACGCGACGTCCCCATGCTTAATCTTGCTTCCTAGATATACCCCTAGATAACCACAATTAAGACACTCCGCTTTAAAACGATAATTCGAAGCGTAGACATCGTTAAATTCTAAGATCTTAAAAGGAGGAAACGTTTTGCCTAGCATTTTCCCTAGACGCACCTTATACTCGCGGGTACCCGGTTTATAACTTTTAACGATCCTTGTACGGCGATCATCATAATTTTCCATACTATTATTTCTCCTCAGCTTCACTTTCAGGAATCTCATCTTCCATAAGATAATCTCTTACCATCAACTCTATAGCAACCTGAGATGCCTCGAGCTTATAATGCGAACTTGCGATACCAATTGCCTCTTTGCGAGTTCTTCCCTCACACAGCATATGGTGCGCAAACGTTACTGCTTTGAATAAAGGTATCGAACCCCCAATATATTGACCATCCCATTCTATATAGTTTTTTTCTTGTTCCATACTCATTTTCCTTTAATTAAAAGACTTCATCTCCCGCGTATAATATTGACGTAGCGCCTCACAGATGATACTAGACTTTGTACCACTAAGGCCAGAAACAATCCGGAAAGCGTAAAGCTCGTTAAACATCTTTTCGACGTCCGGATCTAAATAAACAGTAAATCTTAACTTGCCTTCATAGGACCTTGTTTTTTTTTGATTTTCCATCTCTCTACTTTCTTGGCATAGAATTGTCATTTTGTATCAGTATAGCGCTACGTCAACACAGCGTCAACTTTTTTGATCGGACTCCGGCTTGTGCTCGTTATCCTCAATTTGTTTCTCTATCGCATCTAAAAGCTCTTGATTACACTCAATCTGCGTTTCTAATAGATCAAGCGCTTCTTGTAGCTCTTCTTTAGTTAACTCATGCGGAATGTCACGTGCACGGTCGAATGACTCTTCGTCAAACTCCTGCGTTCTTATAAGAGTTAACGCATTAAAACTAACTAAAAACAATGAAACATATAGCATTTTTTTTATGTACATAATAACTCCTAAAAAAATAGGGCATCCGAAGATGCCCTATACGACGATCACTATAATATACAACAAGGAATATCCCTTAACGTCTTGGCCATTCCCACTACCAACTTCTTTTGACGTTCTTTTTTGTTTTTATGCTTAAGCAACCCAACAATCACCGCTAACAACGTTCCCGCCAATGAACGACTACTTCGAAGTACAATAGCCGTACTCGTCTTATTGCCCACTGCATAAGATGAACTAAAACTCAACAACAACATAAGCACCAAAACTGTGCGTTTAACCATATTTTACTCCCTCGTATAATGGTTATTAATAAAACACTGACTTATCACACAATCATAATGCCATATTACAGCCGTAACGTCAAGTATATTTATCGATAAGGATTTTTTTGATGATCCCTAAAAATGGGAGGAATATTCGCTTCATCACCATACATGGCGCGCCTATAGCGCTTGTTTATATCCTCAGGACTACTTCCCATACGCACCTTATGAAGAGATATGCATAAATAGCGCATGGAATCAGCGAAATTAGAAAAAACATCGTGGAGCGGCTTATCCTTGTACACTTTTTTCTTGGCATCAAACTCCTGTCTATAATTCTCCAAAGCTTTTATTAATGGCGCACACTTCTTTTGGTCGAACCACATGGTAGGCAACTTCGAGCGAACAGCCTCAATACCATCGACAATGCTTATCTTATCAGCCACAACGAACGTAAAGCCCAGCCTACGCGCCTTTTCCCATCTTGTGATACCAGTACTAAAATCCATGTTTCTTATATCATGCGGCCCTATGTGCTTACCATACGTATAATCTTTGGATTTAAGCACATTAATGTAATGCTCTAAGCCCTCTTTGTTCTTCTCATAGCAATCAATTATTCGTATTACATTATTCGCAACCTGAAAGAAGATGATGGAAGTCATATCCCTGCAGCCTATGTCCCAGCTGGTATGCACAGGTAATCCGGGCTCCCAAGGTACATCTGCTATCCTGCCATCTAGCCGAGCCCTATCAATATATTTTGTATAATATGCACCTTCTACGCCCATCTCAAACGACGTCCAGTATTCTTGAAGCTGTAAATCTTCGGACATCTCGCCTTCTATGCGTTCACGTTCAATTACCTCAAAGGGAATGTGTAGTGTGTCATCAACTGTTAACTTAGACACAAACCACGACTGTGGGTTTTCTAGTCCTACGTTGTACATCTCCCAAAGGAAGTTACGGCCACGTGGAGTGCTAACAATTAAAGCCCACCCGTCATTTGCGGACAGGATGGGCCTCACAAAGGAGTAAGCGTTTGGATTACTTATTGCAAATTCGCTAAAGACTACACCTTGGGGATTGGTTCCGACTAGAGCATTATCATAGTTGTCGGAACCAATCACCTGAAAAAGGGAGCCATTCTTGAGCCTAATACGCATAAGTTGTTCGTTCTTAGACTCAATTAATTCTTCTGGCAAGTAGTTAAGTATGCGAAAGCCGTCGTTACTTATAGCGTCCCACAGTATACGACGGCCCGAAGAGTATGTCGGAAATACATAATAAATTGTTTGTACTTTTCGTATCATTTCATGGATGCATATGTTCCAAGCTGTCAAATCTTTCCCTGCGCGGCGCGGCCAAATGCACATGACTTTCTTATAGCCCATGTTGATTATGGCATCAAAAGCGGCTTTCTGATACTCACGTGGTTTAAACTTATTTAGATGTACTTCTGTTTCGGGGGTTAGTTGCATATATTCTCCTGTGACGTCGCGTCAGTCTGCTGACGAATTCTCTTTTTCTGCGGCATATAATTTTTTGTACAACTCTGCAATACGCGCCTTTTCGCGCCTTTTCTCTGCGATATCAAAGAGCTCCCAATAGCCGTCATCGTGCACCGCTTGCACCCATTTCCACCCAAACCCAGCTGGAGGCGCATGCGGTATAGGGGGAGTAAGCGTTGCGCGTTGACGTATGCGCGGGACCTTATATTCCTTCACAATAGTGTCCCCGACTGCAAGTAGCCCTTCTTCGCTCAAGTCCGGATCGTCTATCACTCACTTATCCTTCTTTGGCAATACTTTAGGCTTGTCCTGCTCCCCCTTAACAGCGTGCGCATTCTTAAGTACAAGCGAGTCAAATTCTTTCTTAAGTGTATTATGTTGTCTGCGCAGAGTGCCTATTCGGGATGTTTGTTTTTCTAATTCTTCAAAGGTGTTGCGCAGTGCGCCTTGTTGTTCTGCTACGTCGTAAACTAGGTCCTTAAGTTTCTTGTCTAGTTTGGTAATATCTTTGGAGGATTGTATGTATGATACGTATGTGATTATGATGTCGGCGATAATTAATAGGGTTACGGCTAGGAGTACTACATTATTTGGGTTCATTGTTTTCCTTTGGTTTGATTGGTTTGTATTTGTTTCTATCGATTACTTCTTCTGGTTTTTGGACGATTACTTTAATGTTGGCGGTTTTATCTTCTTCGGCTTGTTTACGTTGGTCGTGGTATTTGTCGGCAATTGCCCAGTCATGGCTATACATATGCAGTGTATGTTTAAGTGTGGTTGAGTTGTCCTGGGCCATTTTTTCTTCGCGTCTTAGTCCTAGGATTTCCATGCATAAGTCGTGTATTTTTTTGAGGTACGCGCTTTTCTGGGTCCATCTATAATACAGGTCTCGCCTTAAGCCTTTGGAGAGGTAGAATTTATTAATGTGCAGCACATGTTCGTTTTGGAGGATATATTCTAGTTGTTCGTCGGCGAATCGCTCGATGCTTACTGCGGTTGCGTTTCCATTAGATAGGTAGTAGTTCATGTTTTCTATCTTGTAAAGCGGTGCCTGTTTTTTACCTGGCATTTTGTGCTTGATAGGCTTAGGGGTTTTAGTTTTGGTTGTTTTCTTTTTCATTTAAGCCTCGTAATGGTAATTTCGGTTCGTGGTTTGGTGTCGTATAGTTTTTTCATTTTTGCTATCGAGATGGTTACATCTTTTTTGTATAGTATGCCTTGAAGGGTATGGTCTACGAAGTTGTAGAGTACGTATGCTGGTGGTGTTTCGGTGTGAGGTTCTTTTCGTTTGCGTGTTTTTGGTTTAGGCATAAAGAATGTTACCTCTAGTTGTATTGGTCCTGGAATGAATTGGCGGTGGTTTGTGGCGCCTTCCTCGAAGCAGCAGTTTACAAAGTATTTTTCGTGTTGGTTCTTTATTGTTTGGGCGAAATGGAATCGTCGTTGTTTGTAGTGGCTCCACTCTCGTGGTTCTGGGGTTTCGACAACTTTGCATAGTGGTATTGGTTCGCCGGGGGCTACGTAATGAAATACGGTATTTGGGTCTTTGAGGTATTTCAATATCGGTCTCCTTCTTGAGTGGATGGTTATAAGGTATGGTATCACCTATTTTTTCAACCTTCAAGAGTGTGTGTATGTGGGTATGTGGTTCATCGGTTGGGTCGTCATCGCAGGCTCCCTTTTCAGGAGTAATTTCTTTATTGGCTGGGCAAAGCCCAGCAACATTATTTTGGAGATATGCGTCTATGATTTGCAATAGTTCTGGTTCTTTTTGGAAGGTTTCTCTTAAAATGGAGAGTCCTTGTGTATTTATTTTGTTTGATCGAATGGCTTTTTTTAGTTCGTCGTGGGGGTTTATGGTGTATCGGTATGGGTCGTCTTGTGGTAATGGTTTTTTGTAGTTGCTTATTGGTTGTGTTGGGGCTGAGTTTTCGTCTAGGGCTTGGTCGGGGTATTGGTATGTTCGGCCGTGTTTCCAGTAGGTTACGTTTTCGTTGAATGTTGGTCCGAGGGTTCCTTTAGCGGAGTGGTATACTTTTTTGTATTTGTTTTTGTTTTTGTTGTATGAGTTAAGGTTATCGATAACCGTGTGGCATTTTTTCATGTCTAGTGTTTCGCCGTCAGCTGTCGCTGCGGCTTTATCGTTATAGTTGGCAAATTGGGTTAGCATGTTCCAGTCTGGTTCGAGTTGCATTCGTTTTGTTTCTAAAAGGGAGAGTGCGTAGAAGTGGTTGAATGGGTATTCGGGGGTTTTGTCGTATGTCTGTAGCATACGGCTGTATGCTTTGTATAGTACTTTGACTGCAAAGGGTGTGAGTTTGATTTTACCGTTTCTGGTAAGTTTAAGAAACTTAAGTTTGTGTTCTATTACACTGTGGAATGCTTCGCTCATTATTGTCCTTCTATTCTTTATTACTATCTTTTTTTGACACTGCTTTAAGATACTATATGAATAGAAGATTATTCCAACTGGACGACATTAAAACACTGATTGAAAAGAAAAGAGCTAGCCCTTAGACCCCTGCTTAAGGCAAGCGGGAATGTTTTTTTGCTTGTTGCTTTTGAATGATTTAGATAATCACTCGGAGAGAAGTTATCTAAAGTCATTTGATATCCAACTAGCGGATAATCTTGGGAAGTCATCGCATCTGATATTTTTTTCAAAAAATAGAGGAAGAAAGATTCACAGAGGATATACAACAACAAGTCGAAACATAATGTATCGTTGTATCGCATAGAGAATAGGCATAAGCAAGCCTTTAATCTATTCTGACTGTTAAGGAAGAATTGATTCAAGCATGCGCATGCCTCGTAAGGATGTAATACAGTATAATCATAGTATTTTTGCTCTGTCAAGCTTTTTTTTCTTTGATAAAGCAGGGTTACAAATAGCAACAGGGAGCATACTGCAATGTAGCTCCTAGAGCTACTCAGGCAGAACAGAATAACCCTACTGTAGAAAACTTTTCTTTCTGAAACCACAATTTAAACAGAAGTACTAGCTCTGCAAACCAAAGGCTCAATTTTTCATACAATAGGGCTAATAATTTTTTATTTATATTATATAGAATCTCTCTCATCTTTATACTCCACACATAAAAAGGGTGACCCCCAATCCTCTAGAGGGACACCCTAATCAAAAACATCTACAGTTCTTCAAAAATAAGCTAAGAATCACTTAGCCCTGAGCTAAGAAGGAACCCGTAGTAGCTTTTTACTCTTAACAATATCATAACAAACTTATATTATAATGACAAGCACTTTTATTATTTAAATTACTTGACGCTTTGTATACTTAATGTTACTATATAACCAAGTAATCAGTTTAACCCCTATAGAGGAGTATATTATGTCAAACAAAACACCCCTAAAAGAACTAGATGATCAATACGAAAACACAATGCACTTCATAGAACACGTGCTAAAACATCACCTATGCGATCACTGCATAAACGAAATAATAGACGGATATGAAAGAGAAAAACAACACATCAAAGAAAGCGAATACGATACACTCGCAGAAAGAAGAGAAAGGATTAAATAATATGAGTAAAAAAAACATATTTAAAATACCATCCAAGGCTGAGGCATTAATACAAGAATTAAACATACAATTGGAGCATGCCGAATGGCTTTTAGAAAACACACTAAAAGTAACACTATGCGATCACTGCAAAAATAAAATAGAAAATGCACGCCTAGACACAGAACACACAATAAAAGAAGGCGCACTAGAGGACCAAAACGATGACAATTAAACAAAAAGCAGCAGAGCTACAAAAACTCATAGACAAACCACTAGAACTATTTACAGCCCTAGGCAAAGAAGCCAAAAAACTACGAGAACAACTAGACAAAACACACCTAAAAATGGCAGACATACTAAAAGAACTAGAACCAGTCGATGCACTTATTAGAGCGCAGCATCCAGATAAGGTACAATTATTTGACGCACTAAAAGAATTGCAGGAACCTAATAATGAATAAGGATAATCATGGCTATTAACAACAATTCTAGAAGCAGTAGTAAAACTATGAAGTGTCTACAGTGCAGAAAGACTGAACCAAGAGATAGGCAAACAATGTTTTGCTGCAAAAAATGCCGAGATTTATTCATGAACTTAGCTGGGCCTAAAACAGCACATAAAGTATCTATGTACGAACTAGAACTACTAATAGTTAACAACGGAAAACTAAACTATGGAAAATAAAGAACTACTAACAACCATGCTAGAAGCAATAGCAAAACTATCAAAACAAATATCCCTAATAGGAGACAACGTCAATGACAGGGCGCCAAAAATCATCGCTCCCGCACGCTCTGAGTCAATCAAAGACTTGAGCACTGCACTAGCAAAAGCGCAAGCAGAATTCAAAATTGCCGGCCTTACAAAAGAAAACCCTTACTTCAAATCCAAATACTCAGACTTAGCCGAAATAGTCAAAGTATCACGCCCAGCACTAGCCAAAAACGGACTATCCGTCCTACAACAAATAGTACAAAACGAAGACGGAGCAAACATCCTAAACACAATACTACTACACAGCTCAGGACAATGGATAGAGTCCAGAATGAGAATAGTACCACCCAAAAATGACGTACAATCTCTAGGCAGCTACATAACATACCTAAAACGATACGCATACGCATCACTCGTAGGCGTAGTATCCTCAGACGAAGACGATGACGGCGAAGTAGCCGTACACCAACAACGTAAAGACTTCAACGAAGGCAAAAAACTAAACCACAAATACAACCCCAAAGAACAATCATACGAAACCATCACCAAAGAACAACTAGAAGAAATCAGATACGAACTAAAATCACATACCGACCTAGCCGAAGAAATCCTAGATAAAATGAAAATACAAAGCTTGAGCGATATCCCTAAGTCAAAATTTCTCACGGCAATCCAAAGAATCAGACAAATAGTACAACTAAGAGACGGTAAATAGATATTATTTTTTCTCCTTATATGGGAGAACTGCTTGCTTAAGAGGGGCCACGTGGCCCCTCCTTAACCAAAAAAGGAGAAAAAATAAGAAAATGAAAAGAGAGTTGATGAGACTTTTTAAATTTCAGTCAACAACCAACCTGCCAACCTCGTTCTTATTTCACCAGAAAACAATCCTGTAAAGCCCGTTGTTTTTGCCCCACCTCCAACCAAAGCATCTAACCTAACTTGATCACCAGCCTGCAACTCAATAATATCTATATTACACATATCAAACTCATATGACGGAGGAGTAGTATTGTCAGTAATTGGCGATGGATTAATATTAGTATGAGTATACCTCCTAGTGACACCCGTACTGGGCCTAAACCTAGTTAAAAATATTGCACAATCCGTAAAGCCCCCAGCAGGATCTATACCCCGAAAAAATACCGTATGCACAAACTGATAATAACCATCCGATGGCGCTACATACCAATAATTAGAGACGTCAAAATTCCCTCCAAAATTAAACTCTGTTGTATCTAAAGTAAGAGTAAAATATGTACTGTCTCCAGTCACATTATTCACACTAGACCCCATATATGCCTGAAAACCATTCAAACGTATAGTCGTATCCTGCCATGTAGGCGCTAATCCAGGACCATTCGACGTCAACCTCTGACCATCCGTACCAGTCCCAGCTGGCAAATTATCCAATGCCCCACTAGCATCTCCAATCTGTAAAATATACTGCGTAGTACCAGATACACTAACATTCATACTATTTGATGCTGGAGCCCCAGTGATAGTAATACTATTCCCACCAGTAATATCAATATTACCAAGAACATCTGGCCCAACAGCTCCACCAACATCTCCCGTCAATGTTCTTATATTCTCAGTACCAGTATCAAAATGAATCCACCGAGCCACATTATTATCTTTGTTAACCAACATCCAAATATCTTCTGTCGGAGCCGTACTCCTATCAACCCAAATTGTTCCAACATTATAGTTAGCATAATCATTTGCCGTAGGCGCCCTATCCATAGTCAACAATAAAGGCGGAGACACAGGCTCTACACCCAAATAGGCCAACGGATTCAAACCCGTCCTTCTACTATCCCTTCTTGATGCCATTACACTCTCCTTTAACTAAACCTTCAACACCTCTGCATCCCTTGCAGCCCTATCCTTATAATCTTCCTGAGAAAATACCAACTGCGCAAAGGCATCCTTGTCAGTAGGAATAGACTGAACACCACGAGCCGCCAACTTAGGCTCCCACTCCTGCTTTAAACGCTTATAACACTGCTCATACTTGTGATTAATAATATAAAACAAACGACGCTTCATATCTTCTTCAAATATCTCTGACTTAATGTCATTCTTTAGAACCTTCTTTTGTATGTCCGTTAGTGTGAACAACACTTTATCGCCAACTTTCACTATCATCACTATATCCTTCTAACAAATTAAAGATCCGTTTAAAGTTCCCCTACATGTTGAACCATCATAATAACCAATATCAACCACCTTTGTTCCACCAGATATATCAATATATAAAGTAGCAGTATCAGACGCATCCATATCACACAATATCGATATTTTAGTTCCATTCCACTGATCACTCCCACCAAAAATTTGCGCATAGGGATTACAAAATAACTTATACACCCTATTTGAGGTGGTAATATACATTTCTTCATCTACATGAGAAGATGTTAAATCATTTCGAAGTACAAACGCATTCAACAAATACTTACCAGTTACAGGCGCAATAAACGTCGGACTAGAAAAATCACCTCCAAGATCAAATCTTTCCTGACCATACGTAACATTAAAAGCCGTCCCGTCACCCGTAACATTCGTTAAAAAAGCCGCCCCAACCTCTCCAAAGAAAGTCGGCTGTAACGGCTTAGTGATTTCACCAGATGCTGTTATAACAAATGTATCATTACTCCCAAGAGCCGAACCTTGACTTATCTTAAACGAATCAGACGCATCATCATCAACACCAATACGAAACTCACCCGTTCCATTTATATCAAACTGCACAAAGCTATCTCCTGACGCCCCAGGATCAATCGTCAACTCTGCAGACTTATTATTTATTGCATTTACTTTACTCATACCTCCCCCTACACAAGCAGCGACCCAGCAAAGGCATTATAAGGATCCGTTGACCCATTCGATATCATATCTACAGTTTTAGCACCACCAGAAATATTAACTTGCACTACTGCTGTATCAGACGCATCCATATCACAAATCATTGAACAACTAGTAGAATACTGATCAGATGAGTTGTCTACTGCCTCAGGATCAGTTTGCATAAATAGATAATTTCGATTGCTAGTATTGAAATATGCTAGCGCTCCTGTATGAGAAGATATATCTCCAAAACCTATTATCGTCGTCAACAGATATTTTCCAGTTATCGGAGCTATAAATGTTGTCGAGCTAAAATCACCACCAACATCAAAAACCTCTGTATCATATGCAACAGCATATGTAGTATTATCACCAGTGACATTATCAATTTGCGACGTCACGATAGCCAAAAATGCCGGCTGTAACGGCTTAGTGATTTCACCAGATGCTGTTATAACAAATGTATCACTAGACCCAAGAGCCGACCCTGCTGATATTTTAAACTTATCTGAATCGTCATCGTCTACACCAATTCTAAATTCTCCAGTTCCATTAATATCAAATTGTACAAAGCTATCTCCAGAAGCACCAGGATCAATCGTCAACTCAGCAGACTTATTTCCTATTGCGTTTATCTTTGCCATGCTTTTCCTTTTCTGGTGTATCTGGACTTAAATCTACATCATAACCAGTCTTCTCTTTAATAACCTTCTCTGCTATCTCTTCAACAACATTGTCAGACTTCTTAAAAAGAAAACGAGACGCTACCCCAACTACCACTGCCGAAGCAACTACAATTATTCCAACTAACTTAATCATACAACTATCCCTTCTTATTTTCAGAAGCATATCGAGCCCTAATACTAGCCTCTGCCTTAGCTTTTGAATTTGAATATCCAACAACCTTCCAGCGCCCATTTTCATTCTTTAAAATGGGCCACCCTTTAGCTTTTTTTGATCCTAATTTCCAAGGCATATCTATCTCCTACGTAATACTAATATTTCCCTTAGAGCTCAAAACTCCCCAATCAGTATCTGCCGTTATACAAATCAGCCTTACTGAATCATAATCGTCAGTAGAGTCTAACCTTCCACCTACACCAGTTGTAGTTGCATTACTTTCATCCCAATAAATTGTTTCACCTGCATTCTGTGCTATACGCCAACCGCCAGCACCTTTTCCAGTTACCGCGACTATAGAGCCAACTGCTGCAGTGTCAGGCAATGTAACGGTAACTAACGCCGCGTTGTTACATATATAGCCAGAATCAACAGCTGCAGCTTGCGATGTTCCTGTGACCTCCGACCACGAAATACCGCCTGAAGCCGTAGATGCTATTGTTATAGAACCTGCACCATTCGTTACGGTAATATTCGCACCCTGCGTGATAGTAGCCAAGACTGGATCCGCACCAGTCGAGCCAATTGGAATCTGGCCATTAGTTGCAGCTCCCAATTCTGTCATAGCTCCAGCACCCGACCCAACGAGCAAGGAATGATCTGTCGGATTAGCAACTCCAGTACCACCATTAGCAACCGGCAAAATGCCCGTTACCCCGTTCGTTAAATTAATCTGATCCCAGGCCGGAATTGTCGCACCACCACCAGTATTAGCCAAATAACGCGTAGCTGTATTATCAAATGCCAAGGCAGTTATGGTATTAGCAGCAGACCCATATAACACGTCTCCCGTAGCTGCTGTAGCTGGATATGTCGCCGTACTCCATGCAGGATTTGCTCCAGCACCACCTGACATTAAAACTTGATTTGCTGTACCTATAGCCAAAGAATCTAAACTGCCCGTAGCATCTCCAACTTGTAATGCATACTGAGTAGTTCCAGTTAAATCTATAGTAACCGTATTAGCCGTACTACCATCAGTAGTTATATTATTACCACCAGCAATCGTTATAGTACCCGCCAGCGGAGATTGAGGCCCAGCTGCGTCTGTAGCAAACGAAATTGCCACTGTGCCGCCAGTTTCCATATTTAGAGTATTAGCGCCAGGTGTAAATGCTATCGTTCCTCCTGCGGACGCTATAGTAGCAAAAGCAGGATCCGCACCAGTTGCCCCTATAAGCACCTGGCCATCCGTTCCAACAGCTACCGACGTTAAACTACCACCAGCATTCCCTATCTGAACCGCATGATCCGTTGTACCACTAAGATTAAACGTAACTGTATTCGCTACAGAGCCATCAGTACTAATGTTACTGCCGCCTGCCATAGTGATTGTACCAGCTAATGGTACCACTGGGCCCGCAACATCTGTCGCAAAAGACTGCACAAACATACCACCGACTTCTAAATTCAATGTATTGGCACCCGGCGTGTATACTATCGTGCCTCCCGCAGAAGCCATTGTTGCAAATGCCGGCGCCGCACCAGTTGCCCCTATAAGCACCTGGCCATCAGTACCCGCCGCAGTCCAATTAACAGCAGCTGCCGTACCTGCACCATATGCCACACCATTTGCTGTCATAGTGCCCAATTTTGCAACCAAAGAACTCGGAACTATAGCACGCGTCGTATCAGCTCCCGCTATCGATTCAGCATCAGTTGCCAATTCAACCACACCCTCAGAAGTCGTAGTAGCCGAATCAACCGTTATCGTTAATGTCCACGCCGCCGGATTACCCGTAACTGTTATAGGCGAAGAACCTAAAAGATCAACATTCGAAAATGCATCCGGACCAACTGCACCACCAATATTACCCGTAATTGTATTTATTGGTATCCCCAGAATACCTCCGGAGAATTTTCCCATTTGCGACATTTAGCGCTCCTTACCATATAATGCTGAAACATATACTGAGCCACTTGTAGGCGCTGCACCAAGCTGTTTTACGTATACTCGAGTACCCTCATCAATAAACCATCCACCACCAGAACCTTTATTGCTTGTAAGATCAAGTATTATATAACTGATGCTAGCTAGTGGCACATGATCATTAACACCATCAAATGAGAACCATACAATTCCATCTGTTAAATTTTGTAAAATCAAAATACGTATTGGCTTACTAAACGCAGTGCCAACACCCATATATGCTGCGCCAATAGAACCAAAAGCTAAAGACTTAACCGGTTCAAATGCAGCTCTGCTCAATATTCCATACATTATACGCCCTCACTACTCAGGTTGATAATATCCTGCAAGATATACCAATCCCGTACCTGCTCCAGTTGTACTAGCAACCCATACCACAGTACCCTTTTTTAACACTCCAACATTACCATTAGGCAACGAATTTGTTTGAAAATCCAATTGAAGCGTTTCACCTGCCCCAAGAAAATCATGATCCGTAATACCATCAAAACTTATTTCAATATCAACATCAGAATCATTAATAATACGCAATATCACACACGCCTCTGCGTTTCCAGCTGGATTAATAGCCTGCAGAGCACCTGTAAATGTTGCCGAATCGATTGAGTCTAACTCAAGTGGCAAAATAAAACTTTTTGACATCATTCCTCCTTATTAAGGTATCGCTCAACTACTCAGACTCTTCTCCATCACCTTTTGCTTCTTCTCTTTTTGCCTTTTCAGCTGCAGTTTTAGACATCTCTATCACCTCTTGCAGCATCTCAAACAAAACATCATAAGATTGCCCAAATGGAGCTCCAATAGGCATTTCAAAAGAATATACTTTTTCGTCAACTTCTTTTACAAGTTTGACAACAGCTTTTTGCGTCATAATAACCCTTTTTAAATGTTAATAATGTTATCAAGTAAAAGCGTATCTTTACTTAACGATATAGAGCAAAAAAAACCCCGACCAATTGGCCGGGGAAAAGCGATTTTTTTATATCGTCGGCCAGGAGCGTCAATCCTAAACCGCTAGCACCCAAAATGTAATGATAACATCGCCGTTAAGTGCTGCAGCTCCATTATTCTGACACTGAACTGTAAACGATCCAGCTGCTGGTTGTACCCGCTCTATAGTAAGCCTTGCGTCATTTGCACCCTTATTAGCAACAGTGCACAAAATGGCAGAATTAACAGTAACAACACTATTAGTAATAGTAAACGTAACCTGCGCTCCTGATGCTGTTACTTGCCCTGTAAATGTCCCTACGCCAACGTTTGCATCAATAGTAAGCGCTACACCTGCTACCGAATTAGTTGCCGGAACAACGTCGCATATACCAGCTGCTGACAAAGTAATCCCACCTGTACCTGCTTGAATTGTTGTGTCCGCTGCGCCCGTTGTTGTGCCAACAGTTGTTGTATGAGCAATCGCGTTTGTACCAATATTAACAGCACCAGTTCCTGCATTTAACACAACAGAAGTTGCTCCGGTTGCGTTTCCTACAGTGATTGTTCTAGCTGATGCGCCGGTACCTATGTTAATTGCAAACGCATCCGCGTCAGTTCCTATTCCTATTGCTGCACCAGAGGAGTTGAGCTCAACTACACCTACTGCATCCAATGTAATGGCATCGCCTCCAACAAGGACAATGTCACCAGCACCTGTCGAAGTAAGAGTTATATGCCCTGTTCCTGAGTTTAGAGCCAATGCTGTCGCACCAGTAATATTACCGATTGTTATAGTTCTTGCGGCTGCCCCAGTCCCCATGTTAATGTTTTGAGCTACCGCGTCATTTCCTATTCCTATTACACCTGCACTTGAGTTCAATTCTAGAACACCTGCTGCATCAACTGTAACCGCATCTGTTGATGTTATGTTAACATCCCCAGTCCCTGACTGAACTATTGTCTGCGACGTTGTGTTTGTACTTCCAAGTGTTAATATATGTGCTGTTGCATCTGCTGCTATATCCATAGCACCTGTACCAGAATTAATAGTAACAGCTCCACCACCAGTATTAAGGTCAAAGTCACCAGTATAAGTATTCATGTCAATACCGCCAGTACCAGACTGTATCGCAGTATCAGCAGCTCCGGTGTTTGAACCCACAGTTACTGTATGAGCGGCCGCATCAGTTCCAATATTTACCGCTCCAGTTCCAGAATTTAGCGCTAACGTTGCATCCGTTGTGGTAATCGCGCAACCACCTGAACCAGTGTTTATATTAACTGCAGTAGCACCCGTAATATTTCCTATTGTGATTGTTCTTGCAGCTGCACCCGTACCAATGTTTATTGGTTGCGCATCAGCATCATCGCCAATATTAATTGTACCGGCACAGTTTATGAACGTATCGCCAGTTGTATCAATTATATTGTCACCGAGAGACTGTATTAATATTCCGCCTGAACCAGCATATATAATAGTGTCACTTGCACCAGCTAAATCTCCTACTGTTACCCTATTTGCCGGCGCCTCTATTGTAATATCGCCTGTCCCAGCACTCATTGCTATGCCTGTTGCACCAGTAGTATTTCCTATAGCAATCACACGAGCAGCTGCGCCTGTACCAATATTAATATTCTGAGCAACCGCATCATTACCAATTCCTATAATACCTGCAGAAGAGTTAAGTTCTAGCACGCCTGCAGAATCTAAAAGAATAGCATCTGTAGAGGTAACTGTAACATCACCCGTACCAGACTGTATAACTGTCGCCGAAGTTGTATTTGTTCCACCTACTGTTGTTGTATGCGCAGTTGCAGAAGCTCCAAATGATGCTCCACCAGTTCCACAATCAACATTCACCTGCGTTGCACCAGTTGCGTTGCCTAAAGTGATTGTTTTAGCAACTGCGTCAGCCCCCAAGCTAATTGCTCCGGTTCCTGTTTGAAGTGTAAACGCACCGTTTGCACCATCAACAGCACAGCCGCCTGTGCCATAATCTATGTCTATACCACCTGCTGCATCTGACGCATCTATATTAATAGCATCTGCGCTAGCTATTCCTGCATCTAGGGTTATTCCTCCGACATCTGATATAAGCGCAACGGAAGCTACACCTGTTCCCTGGTCAGCATGAAGCCTGATAGTTTCGGTAGTACCGCCATCTGCATGTAAATATATTACATCCGCTGTATTATCATCTGCTGTTATGGTACAAGTGCCTGCCGACATGGTAAAACTATCAGCAACCGTCAAAGATCCAGTTATAGCCGGGTTCGCATCCAGATTAAGCGTTACCGTGTTACCTACTCCGGTTGTGTTCATATTGGCACCACCAGCTATATTGGTAGCCCCTAAAAGTGGATTCGCTGTGCCACTATCTGTTGGAAACGAGCTCGTTGTAGCACCAGATACTTCCATATTAATGGAACCTGCGCCATTAGTTATAACTAATGTTCCACCACTTGAGGTGAGATTTGCCCATGATGGGTCAGCACCCGTTTCACCAATAAGCAACTGGCCGTCCGTACCCCCAGTTCCCTCAGCCGTGGTTATTTGCCAGGAAGCTGCATTGGATGCAACAGATGCTAATACGTATACATTGTCATTTGCAGTATCTACCCATAAGACACCTATTTCCGCCATATCATTAGCAGTTGGAGCTCTATTAGCTATAATTGGCGTTGGAGCTAAATCAATTAAAGGCGATCCAAGCCCATAACCCACATTTTTTCTAATTCGATTAACAGCCATACTGGCCCTCCTTATTAAAGATTAAAAATCTACTATATTAAGTGAAATATGTTGAAATTATCTAATGCAAACAATTAAGATTATTTGTGTACACAATGTAGATGTTTCTTAACAAGGAGATTAGAATATGAGCCGCAAAGGCCGTAAAAGATTATCTATGGACATACCTATATGGCTACATGAAAAATTAAAAGTAGCAGCAAAAGGACGAAATATAACAATCACAAAACTTGTAATAAGAGCAATAATTAAAAGCTCTTAGCGCCTAGCTTTCTTTATTATCCAAGATATCTTTTGCTTAGAAACCCCTCTGTCCAGAAGATGTTTTCTCAAGCGAGAAATTTCCTTTGTATTATTAGAACGTATTGCTGACTTCATATCATCCATAACATTTTCTTCTTCTATCGCATTTCTTACAGTATTAATACGTTTATTTATAGCACCTTGTGGTATCCCACCATCCTTCATCAAGCTTCTTATTGACTCTAACTTCTCCTTACTTCGAGCATTGTTTGGTTCACGAATTGCATCTTCTATATAAGGTGTAGCAGAATATGAAGTTATTGCCTGAGAAACTGGAAAGGCTCCAAATAATGATCCTACATACGGAGCAAGTCCTTTATCTGTAAGCGTAGACGTACTATATGGGAGTAATCCCTTAAGAAGATGCTTAACCCTAGATGGAATTTGTGCTAGTCCTTCTTTTCCTTCCCATGGAACTGATTTTCCATATTTCCAGGCAGGTTCAGCAAGCCACATCCCCCCTCCTTTTCTAGGAGTACCACCAAATATTTGATCTGTAGCCATCTGTATTAATGGATTAGTCTTACTGAAAAATGAGCTTATTGGATCCACAAAGTGCCTAAGAATCTCCTTTGCCTGCTTACCAAAATGACCAACAAGCTTTTTGCCTTTTGCATCCCTTCCAGGATTAAATATCTGACCTGCTATTTTTACATCTATATCAGGAAGCGGAAAGTTGTCCCATTTTGGACCACCTGTCATCAAGCCGCGCAGCGCTTTATTAACATCAAACTTAAGACCTTTAATAGATTTGTCTTTATCATCTGTTTGCTTCCATCCTGAATTGAAAAATTTTAACCCTCCATGAACGCCTACCATAAAAACACCATATCTCTTCCAAGCATTACGAGAAAGCTTTCCCTTTATTCCAGGTGCTGTAAAATCTAGGGCCTGTCTTATAGTTGACATTGTCCAATCCGGATATCCAACTAGCCTTCTAAGACCTGTTAAATTTCGTTTAGAATTAAAAAAATTCATATATTCCCAATTTTGACCACCATACATATTATTGCATAAATCTGCAATATCTTGCTTGATCAACTTTACTTCTCTATTAGATAACTTTTCGCCTTTATTAATACGCTCAATTATTTCTGAATTGACATAATGATTATAAGTTGAAAGCTTTAGTCGAGGATGAAACTCTTCGAAAAGATGATTTGTACCCTTCTCAATCACACGAAGACTCTTTTTCGCCCCCTTTGTAGCTAGATTTTCTGGAAGCTGCTCTACACCCTTGGAAAGCAACTCTGTACCCTTAGCAAGCAAACCTGTTGCTTTTTGCCCTGATTCACGTGCACGATAATCTAATTTAAGCCCATGCTCTATAGCATCTTTCATTATTGCTTTATTCTGTTTAAGCCTACCACCTTCACTATACCAGCGCGGATTTTTAAACCCCATTGAACCAAGTTGCGACTCTAAAAGAGAAAAATAATGAAATGGGGATAACTCTACACGAGTAAATCGTATAATATCCCTAAGCTGATCAGTTTTTTCGAGTATTTTACCAAGTTTAGTAGGAGCTCTATATGACTCTTTAGAAAAGACACCCTGGAATGCTTCTGCAAACGCTGGATGTACCAACGCTGGAGAATCTGACGTTTTCCATAACTTTTTCGCAACCTGCCCTTTAGAACTAGGCTCTAATTTATAGGTTCTCAAAAAAACATCATCCATAGGAACATATCCTGCAAGCTTTGCATCTCTATATGCATCCCCATCAAATGAATTAACAATGAGTGGCTCAGGATTATTTTTTTGATGTTTAGCAACATCATCAAGAAGATTAATATTAGATATTGTTCTTATAATTCTATTGTCATAACTATTTATAAAATCAATAATATTATCATACCTAGGTTTTAATCCCGCCTCTCTAAATGCCTCTAAAAAAGTAAGGAATTGTTTTGGCTTAGAAAAAGGATTTTTTATTTTAAATTTAGATGTAACGCGATCCCATGCCTTATTAAACTGCTTAGTATTATACTCAAAAAGACCTGGCATATATATTTCACGCAACACTTCACGAGGATTCATATTTTTAGTGCGCGGATGCTTATTCCATTCTGCTGCCATTTTTGCAAAATGATTAGTAACATCTTTATCAACAAACTCACGCGCTGATTTTGGCAATCTCTTTACAAGTTTTTCTAATGAATCTCCTTCAACAAAAGGATTGCCAGTTTTTTGTTTGTAGTAAATCATTTCCTCTAACTGCTTTGATGTAAATTTGCTTTTGCCCTGGGCCCTTTCTAGAGCTTCTTTAACTTCCATTTGATTTTCATATATTTTTCTCTCTCTTACTCCTAAATTATCTCTTAATATCTCTTTAAACTTTTGCTGCTGTGTTTCTTTTCCGATATCTGGAAAACGTTGTTTTATTGATTCCTGCACACTCTTAGGGAGCATCTTCATAAACGCTTTAGTTCTAGATTTCTGTGTTGGCTTTGAAAGCTCCTTGAAAAACTCACTAGTTTTAGCTCTTGCTCCATGTGTCAACTTAAGCATCATAAGCTGAGCTGCATTATCAAACATTTGCTGAGCTGTTGGAAGCTTGCCCTCAACAAGAGCTTGCCCACCTGTAAGTCCAGCATACTCAAGCGCTGTACCAGCAACAGCTCTTCCAGGCCTTGTATCAAGCAACTTATTAAATTTTGGAATTTTTTTCATAAAAGGTAAAAATTTAGACATCCCAGCAGTTACAAGGCCTACTGTAGCAGATTTCCCTGTTTCCTTAGATATACGACCAGCTCTCTCTAAAAATTCTCCAAATGATAAGTTGTTACCTTTTTCAACAAAATCTCTATATTCCTGAAATGAATGCTTAATCAGTGACGGGAAGGCCATAGCACCAGCTGCGCCCCCTCCTAAAATACCTCCTGCAGTCCCAACTCCAGGTATCACAGATCCTATTCCTCCACCAACCAATGCTCCTAACTTGCCACCTGCCCAAAAACCAGGAACGTCAGAGATCAATTCTCCTGCAAGTGCCGCCATATGCTCTAACCAATTTTCATCTTTTGGAGCCTCATCTGGCTTATAACCAAGCAATAAACCACTGACCCCAGATCTCCCTCCTCTAGTGAACGCTTCTTTAAGAGGTGTAACATCTATTGCAGGCTTTTTTAATTTAATTGATAAATCTGTTGCAGCAACTGGATCATAATTTTCTGACCAAGGATTAGAAAGATCTAGCAGCTTCTCTTTTTCTGCAAGGTCTTTAAACATAGTTTTTTTTGTTTTAGGTACAACTTCATGCTCTTTTGCGAGTTCTTCAAACCTATTAGGCCTCTTTTCATCTGCCAATATCTCAAACCTATTAGCCATAACTAAACCTTATAGCCAAAACTTTTAGCAATTTTCATGGCTTTCTTAGGATCATTATTTGTCTTATCTAAAAAATACCGAATAATATCATCAGTTATTTCTACACTTGTAGCAATTTTTATATCAGAATCGCTAAATCCCTTATTTTTAAGATCAGATATAGCATCTTCTGCTAAAATATTCTTTTTTAAAAGGGCTTTTCTTATTTTTTTTAAGTGTGACATTCTGCTTTTTAAAGGTGGCGGGCCTAACAGGTCTTTCTGCTTTTTTCCAGGAACAACACCTTTTCTAATCAAAGAATTTAATATATTTCTTGGAAGTCCCCCTAAAACCTCCGATTCTTCTTTATTATACCCTAACTGACTCAATGCTCCTCCAATAGTGTCTTGTTGCACACCGCGCATATCTGCATCAATTAAAGACATAGCTAATTGAGGATTTTCAACCGCTAAAGGAGCAATTGCTTCGGCCTTTTCTTTGCCTAGATATTGAGACAATCCTTCTTGTGTTGTTTTAACCTGTTGTTGCTTTTCCATGTCTTTCAGTTTCATATCGATAAGATTTCCTATTCCTGTCGAAAGACCTCTTCCGAATCCAGAACCAAACGTTTCTCTATCAGGCAACTGTATAAATGCCATAAAAAACCCTTCTCTTTTATAATTTCATTTGAATTAAATATGGAATAGCTTGCCCTAACGACTCAGCGCCAGTTTGCAGAAGGCTTTTCGAACCGCGTGCCGTTGTATCATACGGAAGCGCTAATCCTTGCTGTAGCAATTGTTGTAAGCGAGCTTTGCGCGATTCACCAACCGATCCACGAAGCGCTTGATGCTTTAATGCTAATTGTGTTTGATCTAGAAGATTTCTCTGCTGTTTCATTCCCAATTCACCTTTTAAAGCAGCCAAAGAGGTCGCTAAATTTTGGCCAGCCTGCGTAGCCTGCCTTGCAAAAGCACCGCTTCTCTGCCCTGCTCCCCCCATACTAGTAAATCTTTCCGCTAATCCTGGGATTATTTGTTGTTCAAATTTTTGAGTTGCCAACTGTTCAAGGGGTGCAAACATATCACCCTGAGAACCAAAAGCTTCTTTCGTTTCCCCAATCAAGTCTTGGAAGTCAGAAAATGCCGTCTGGTCAGACTGCAGCTCATTTATTAGATCAGGCAATAACGCATCTAATTGTGCTTGCATTTTTGGATCAAGCTTAGGAACTTGCGTTACCTCTGTGCCCTTAGCTGTTGTATGCGTTTTTATTCCTCCTGGCCCCTCTTCTGTCCTAGGAGTGTATACTCCAAAAACATTCTCTTTGACCCAATTAACTACTGGAGAGCCTACCTTCTTAATTAAATTTTTTATTTTTGAAAAAGCACTCATATTGTTTCCTATAATTACGACTTTCAACCAACACCACTTACATATTATAATGCATTAACGATGCATTATAATAAAATTTTATTAAGGAGTAGTATGCATGTCAGTTAATGATAGATTTGGAGCATTTTTACCCACCACAACAATATTTGAAATAGAAGACATACAAAATATTTCAATTAATAGCCCAGAATTTAAAGATTTTCTTATAAGACTACGTCAATCTGTAAACAATCTATCTCTTATGGTGAACATCAAAGAAACTGCAATATATGATCCTACTGAAATAGTAAGTGGAAAAGTATGGTTTCCAGATCCAGCTCTTACTAGTAAAACACCAAAAAAACCTATACAAAGACAAGGATTCAGAAAAGTGATTGATTTTGGATCGCTGCCAAACACTGGAACAAAATCAGTTGCTCATGGCATAACATTCCCATCTCCTGATACGTATCAGGCTATAGAAATATATGGGACAGCTACAGATCCTACAAGCTCAACAAACATACCTCTTCCGTATGCATCTCCAGTGCTTGCAAACAACATAGAGCTACGCGTAGACGCTACCAACATAATTATTACAACAGGAAGCGATAGAACTTCATTCACAAAGTCTTCAGTTGTTTTTGAGTTCATAAAAGAATGACTAGAGATCTTGAGTAGGCGATGCATGAAACAGAATACCATGTATCTCTAACCATCTCTGAGAAATATTAGGCTTAGCCATTTGAGAATCACTCCAATATATTCTTAGCTGGATAGATTCGCCTTGAGCCTGCAAATATACTGCATGCCAAAATCGAGCTTGCGATTCTTCAAACGCGTTAAATGAGCTAGTTTCTAGCATTCCAGAACCAAGAATTGCACCAGTATCGACTCCAGCATCCCTCAAAGAGACCTGTGAAGCTCCTGTTAAATAGTCTATAGTAATCTCACCACCATCAACTTTATCTACAAGAAAATCTGTTTTCTGAATGTTAGTATTTAAACCGTTTCCTGAATAAAAGTTAAATCTTTTTGTTCGAATATCAATCATTGAGACTAATCTAATTGTACCACTGCCACTATAAGTTCCCGTAACAACTGGAGCATTATCTATGGTAAAAGTATTAGCAGCGTCAGCACCAATTACACGTTTTATCTTATATATATTTCCATTAAGCTCGGTAATCCCTGTAGCATTTTCTATTTGGATCCAATCTCCCGTAGAAAGGTTATGATTATATGAGGTGATTGTCACAACCCCCGCAGCCTCTGTAATATCAGTTATTTGTTGTGATAGAGCATTTTTTGATATACCTCTATCCATTAAAAAGGTATATCCCTGTTGATTGCCTGCAATAACATATCTAAAGTTTGATTCTTGTGTGCCAGAATTCCATACAAAGTTGCTTTCTTCCCAAGTTCCTGATGACTCTGTCCAAGTTTGTTCATTATGACGATAGTAATAGCCAAAAGCAGTAGTACTATCATCAAAATAGGCCCATGTATCGTTATTATAATTATACACTAAGATAGTGTCCGGAAATTTTTCATGCTGTCCTTTTGATGGCATTCCCCAATAGGTCATTTCATTATAATAGTCTCTTATGCCATGCACCCGAAAGACACCTTCATCCTCATTATGTATTTTAAATATGTCGTCGGGTATTTTACTATCTATTCTTTGTACATTTGCTCCATTGCATGCATGAATACCATTTTCCCCTACCCCAAGAGAAACTTGATCAAACGGTATCACCGAAAAAGTTGATTCGCAACCTAATGTAGAGTTAATTTGCTGCCAAATAAAGGGATACACTTGATTTCCCGTATATACAAGTTCATAAGTGCTTCTCTCAAAAAAGACAATCAACCTATTTTTTAGTTTTACTGCGCTAATTATTGCCTCTCTGGTCGGCGCATCTATAAAACTACCGCTCCCAGCGATATCCTCCCTAAATGGCCAATACGCAGGTGGTCCAACGCTAGGGAAAGGGCTTCCTATAGCAGAATATCTACACCTATTAACTATAGTATTAGTAGTTCCGCTGATCGAATTATATTCAATAGTATTTAATAAAAGCAATCTGTTTTGAAAATAAACTATTAGTCTGCATCCCTCAATAAGGTCGGCGGCGTTAGAGGCATACTGAGGCCTATAAAAATTCCATGTAAAACCATCATAATATTTAATATGATCCTTCACATTATAGTTTGTAGTAAATAAAAGGTAATTATAATCATCTACTCCTCTGTAGTTTTCGCTCCAAAAAAACTTACTATCAGAGCCACTCCATGTATCTGGATCAGCAACCAATAATCCTGCTCCAATACGTTCCCATCCAGAATCTAAAAGAATATATGAAAATTTCGTGTCAAAGGCATAAGTGCGCTCTTCGTTAACTTCAGCACGCTCAAAATTTGTAAACCCCATTACTGGCAACACAGGATAAAAATATATATCAGTTGCGCCAGCACCATTTATTACATATGCACCGGTAGTAGTGTCGTAGGTTCCAGATAGTCCTCCTCCTGAGCTCAAAAGAAGTGCCGGGTTTCCTGCTATATTTGCAGTCAATGTGTGCTCGCCAATCGAAAACATTTGCCCTACAGAGGCGACACTTGACCCTAGAGGAACTGTTCCTGAGGCCGCCGACAACTTTATTCTTAAGCGCGTAGATGGTTTTATATCAATATCACCAACATTTCTAGAACCAACTCTTTTTTTTATTCTGCCACGAAAATTATATGCATTACTAAGCTTTTCAAAAGCTCTATCTGGTATTAACCATGGTTTTACGTCTTCCCTAACACCATCAGTTATTGGGGCCAATAAGAACTTATCAAAAGCCATTTATTCTCCTATTACTAGATATTCAAAATTAACCGCCTTTGAACCGGTTGTCGACCTAGGAGATCCCCACACACTTATAGACGCAGCTGTAAAGGCTGTTAACCTAATAGCCTCATCAGCATCTGCAGCTGTAGCATCTAAAACAGTTAGTTGTGCAGAAAAAACAGTAGTAAATGCAGGAATAGTCGCTCCTACAGGAAATATTATTGTTCCTGCTCCAGTCGCTGTCGCAGCTCCCCACTTTAGCAATATTCCAGAAGGCAATCTAGTCCATCCAGGAGTAGCTTTTATAGCAGAAGTAAATTCAATCACATCTCCCGTAGGCGTTTCCTTTTTAATAAATAACTCTGCTTTTCCAGTAAGCGCCGACTCTTTTGAATATAGAGCAACCTCATCGGTACTAGTAGTTGGATCTCCTGCTTGTTCAGGTAATGTTACATAATTATGCTTACCTTGATTTGCAAGATCAAAAGTTACGTGATTTACATCCCATGCAGCCTTAATTGCTATAAAATTATTTAGTATATCATTCTGTGAAGTTTTTAGCTCGTCAATAGGTTGTGGAATCTGATCTTGATATGCCATAACTAACCCCTTCGATTCCAGTTATTACGAATCTGACCATCTAAGTGATCCGTATAAATTGTTGCAACTCGCTTGTCTGCTTGTTGCACTATACTTCTTCTTAAAATAAGGCGCTCTTGTGTTTTAAATTCTGGCATTATAATTTGTATGGTTTCCATATCCAATCTATCCTCTAGGATCTTCTTTGCGGCGCCGTATGATATATATTGCCACCATTCTTCTAGCTCAGGGGACTGGTTATTTGCTAGCAATTCTGTTGGCCTTTTATATGCATCCATTTCAATTTTATAAGCCTGTTGAGGGATTGGGCGCACTGTAAAAGTATTATCATAAAAGAGTATTGCATCTGGCACAGCTGCCACATAAGGAACAGTATGCGCAACTATATCTACACTTGCAGCCGGCGCGTTAGTAAAATCAATCGCATATTCACCTGTCACATAGTCTATAGCGCCCGTACCGCCAGAACCATTAAGAAGGCCCACAGAGTTGTCAACTGGCTGATCATGCAATTCTAGACTGTCGTTGTTAGAATCTCGCGAGCTAAACAGTACCTCATTTCTTAAAATAGGAACAGCGCTTAAAGTTCCGGTATAATTGAGCGTCGCACCATCGCCAGTCGCTATAGTCACCCGAGAGCTCACCTTAGGATAATCACCGAAAAATCGTTCTCTATCTTGGTAAAATCGTACTTGCTTGCCATCTACATAAACTGGCTCATGAAATGTTAAATACGTATTAATAAAGTTGTCTAACTCAGTTGCAGTATTAGAACTATCATATGAATCTATATATGGCTCTGTATAAAAAGTAAATGTGGTTTTTAACGAAGACAATCTTAGCTGTTCTGGAAAATCATACAAAACAAAGGTATTTACATACTCATCAATCTGATCAGTAGTAATTTGAGCTTCTGATGGGCTACGAGTAAGTCTCCTTACTTTAGTACGTATAGCATCTAAGGTTGAATCTGCCATTACATCCCCTATTTAAATATTAAAACTACATAATTAGCTTAAAGCAACTCAAACTAATGCGGCAACGTATTTTGAGTAGCACCATCTAAATT
>Ga0180438_10001662_pt1 | contig 38885 bp, 30 predicted proteins | sample SS_ome_12_FD_132455 | JGI IMG/M metagenome (GOLD analysis project Ga0180438, IMG submission 132455) | Hypersaline lake sediment archaeal communities from the Salton Sea, California, USA - SS_3_D_2 metaG | ecosystem: Environmental > Aquatic > Non-marine Saline and Alkaline > Hypersaline >... | reverse complement strand
GAGGAAGGTTTCTTTGTGTCGATAGAGACGGGGCGCTCTGCGCAAACTGCGAATGAAGCCCTCGCTTCAATTTAGGCAAAGCCGTCTCTTGGTGTACCCTCAATTGCGATTTGCGGCACTAGCCTGCATTGCCAACGCAATGCTATACTGCCACCGAGTTCAGACAAGTAACCTCTTACCCAGGGAGACAACTATGGCCAAGAAGAAAGCAGCGACGGGCGGCATTACGAAGTCCCAAGCGATCCGGGACCAGGTCCAGGCGAATCCGAACGCCACCGGCGAGCAGATCGCCGAGGCGGCCAGCAAACAGGTCGGCGAGCCCGTTTCGATCGCGCTGGTGTATCAGGTCAAGACCAAGGACGCCGCGAAGAAGCCGCGAAGGAAGAAGACGGCGGCGCGGCAAGCGCCAGCCACCAGCGGCAAAGGAGCGAGTTTGCAGTTGGTCAAGGAGGCCGTCCAGCTCTTGCAGCATGCGGGCGACTCGAAAGCGGCCCGCGAAGCGCTGAACGCGGCCGAAGATATATCCAGAATGCTGAAGAAGTAGAACGCCGGCTTGCTCTGGTTGATCAATCGCGGCCCATTCCGGCAGGATAGCCACCCACGCTTACTTCGATCGTCGCCGTGTCGGGGTCGCCGATGGTGATCTCGCATGCAGGCAGCGATTCCTTGAGCGTTGTGGCGCCGGCCCGGGTGACTTGGGTGCGGGTAAGCGTAAGCGCTTGGAGGTTTTCAAGCGCCGCCAGAACCTGAATGCCGTCGTCGGTTACGTCGCAGCGGCCCAAGTGCAGCCAGGTCAGGGATTGGATCTGCGCGACCTGCGGCAGCGACGCGTCGGTGACTTGCGTCTTGTCGATGTTCAGCCAAACGAGCTTGCCCCGCCTGGCGAACTGCCCGAGGTTGGCGCCGGTGACCGCGGTGTCGTAGAGGTTGAGCTTTGCAAGCTCGGGCATTGCGGCCAGCGAGGCGACGGCGTCGTCGTCCACCCGTGTGCGGCTGACGTCGAGATCGGTGATCCGGCTGGTGATGAGCGCCTGCATGTCTGTCCCGCCCACGCCGCAGCCCGCCAGCCGCAGCTTCGTTAGGTACTGCACGACGGCGTCCTGGTTCGAATTCAGTTTGGTGATCGGGCAGTCGGCAAGGTACACCTCCTTGAGCTGGGACGTAGAGGGTTTGCTGCGGAGGAACAACTCGTCCACCGTCTTTTGCCCCGCGCTGGTCCCGTCGAGCCCGAGCACCCGGAGCCCGCGTTCGGGTTTGTTCAGCAGGGCGGCGGCGCCCTCGTCGGTGACTGCCTCGCCCGTCACCTTGAGGTTGTCGAGCTTGGGCAACCTGGCCAGGGCAATGAGGGCCTGGTCGTCGACCTGGGCCCCGCGGGCGTCGATGGCCCGAAGGCTTTCGAGGTTTGCCAGCCGGGCGACGCCGTTGGGCGTGATCCCGGTATTGACCAGCGTGATCACCTGAAGACCCTTTAGGGCGAGAATCATTTCGACGGCGGGGTCGCCGAAACGTGGCCCGGTGAGCTTGACGGCCTTGACCCGGACGTCGCTGCCTCCGGCCGTAAGCTCGGCGCCCCTCGCCTCGAGCGATTTGGCGACGTCGAGAATGCGGGATTCGCGGTCAGTTTTCTCGCCATTTCTTGCGTTTGGCTTCACCCTTTCGCCACAGCCGGCCAGCAAGGGCAGGTATAGGGCGATCGCGGCGAACGTCAGCGGGCGACGCGATTGGAAAACGGCGGATGCATACATCGAAAGTCGCTTTCGTGATAAACATAGCCCCGGCCAGTGGCCGGGGCTATAAGGGGGTAATCCAGCATCCGTGCGGACTTGGGACATCCGAGACTTCGGGCGCGTTGCAATGCCCACCAATCCCGCTACACTACTACGGTAGAGCGTACCTGCCCCCGCAACTTCCGACAATCGTCGGTCTTTTTGAGACAGGACGAGCGGAACCTGCAAAATCTTCGCCAAAAGGCGGGTTTTTGCGACCTGCGCTTGGTGTGAAGGCTGTCGAGGCTTTTGGCGTCGCCCGGCGTCGTTGGCCATTTTGCCGAAATCCCTCCGGCGAGGCGCGGTCCGCCAGCCCCATTGCACGAGGAGCTTCCATTGATGACCCCAAAGGCGTCGTATTCCCGCACCCATTGGCTGCTATTGGCCTTGCTCGCCGGTCTCTGCTTCGATGGGGCGGCGACGAAGGCCCAAGAGACGACGGAATCCTCGGCGGAGGCCATTCTCTCGTTCAACGACGGGGTCAAGTTTCAGAACAACCAAGCCTTCGATCTTGCCGTGGCCGAGTGGAAGCGGTTCCTTGAAAAATATCCGAACGACCCGCTCGCCGACCGGGCACAGCATTACCTGGGCGTGTGCTATACGCAGCTCAAGCCACCCAAGCTGCCGGAGGCGATCGCGGCGTTTAAGGCCGCGATCGACAATCATCCCCAGAGCCAGTTCCGGCAGGATTCTCTGTACAACCTCGGCTGGAGCCAGTTTGTCACGGCTCGCGGCGGTGGCGATAAGGCGGACTACGCCGCGGCAATCGCCACGCTGGATCAATTGCTCGCAGAGTCCAAGGACCACGCCGAGGCCAAGTACGTGGCCGACGCCCATTATCTCAAGGGCGACGCCCTGTTCGACATCGGGAAGAAGCAAGAGGCCGTGACCGAGTACCAGGCGGTCATTGCAGCGGCGCCGGAATCGGCCCGCGTTCCAGACGCCCGCTACGCGGCCGGCGTGACACTCGAGGAGCTCGATCAATTTGCAGACGCGAAGAAGATATACGAAGCCTTCCTGGCGAATCATCCCGAGCATGCGTTCGCGACGGAAGTGAAAATGCGGCTGGCAGAGACCGTCTTGCGGACTGGCGACCCGGCGACCGCCGAGACGATGTTCGCCGAGGTGGCGGCCGTGGAGGGATTCGACTTCGCCGACCACGCCACGTTCCGCCAGGCGGCGGCGGCCCTGGAACAGGACAAGTTCGCAGCGGCGGCGGCCTTGTTCGCTTCGATTCCCACGAAATTCCCAAAGAGCGAATACGTGGCGGGGGCCCGGATGGACGCCGGCCGCTGCTATTACAGCGCCAAGGAATACGCGCAGGCGGCCGACTGGTTTGGCAAGGCCATCGCGGTGAAGGACCCCGCCGCCGCGGAGGCCGCCCATTGGAAGGCGAAAATCCTGCTGACCGACGGCAAACCGCAGGAAGCCCTGGAACTGGTCGAGCCGTTCATCGAACAACTCTCGGCAACGTCGCCGCCGGAGGCCAAGAAGGTCGAATGGCTGGCGGAACTGAAGCTGGATCGGGCCAACGCCCTGCTCGAAATACCTGGCAAAAAGGAGATGGCCCTCGCGGCGTTTGAAGAAATCGCCGCCAGCACGGCCGACGGCGTTCCGCTGAAAGCCCAGGCGATGTATGACGCGGCGTTTACGGCGCTGGAGCTTCGCAAGTTCAACGACGCCATCGCCCACGCCGACAAGTACCTGGCGGCGTTCCCGGCGGGAGACCTTGCCGTGGAGGTCGCGTTTCTCAAGGGCGAGGCCCTGTTGCAACTCAAGCAGTATGCGGAAGCGGAGGCGGTCTTTGCGGAGGCGCTGGCCAAGGGCCAGAATCTGCCCGACCGCGGCGAGCGGACCGTGCGCCTGGCCCTCGCGCAATATCTTCAAAAAAAATACCCCGAAACGGTGGCGACGCTGGAGCCTGTGTTGAAAAACCTTTCCCAGGGCCCGGCGCTGGCGCAAGCCTTCTTCCTGATCGGCGCCAGCCAGTATTACTCGCAGAAGTATGAAGATGCGGCGCCGGCCTTTCAATCGTCTCTCAAGGCCAGCGAGAAGTGGGACCAGGCCGACGAGGCGCTGTTGCTGCTGACCCAAAGCCACCGCAAGTTGAACCAACTCAAAGAGGCGACGGAAGCCGCCCAGAAATTGCTGGCCAATTACCCGCAGAGCAAGCTCCGCGATGACGCCCAGTTCCGCGTCGGCGAATGCGCGTACGCCGCCAAGGACTACGACGCGGCTGCGGCGGCGTACGGCAAGACGATCTCCGAATACCCAGGCTCGACGTTTGTTCCCTATGCCCTGTACGGCCAGGGCTGGACGGCCATTCGCCGCAAAAATTATGCGGAGGCGGAAGGGAGTTTTTCGGCGCTGCTAAAGGATCACCCCGATCACAAGCAGGCCGCCCCGTCGCTGAGCGCCAGGGCCTACTGCCGCCGGCAGCAGGGGAACTACCAGGGCGCCGTCGAGGACATCACCGCTTATCTCAAGACGGGGCCGGAAGATGCCGATCGAATCGACGCCCTGTACGAACTCGGCCTGAGCCAGTCGAAGTTAAAGCATTACAAGGACGCCACCGCCACCTTGGAAACGATCCTCAAGGACAAGCCCGCTTATGCCAACGCTGACGAGGTGATTTACGAGTTGGCCTGGTGCTACGACGGGATGGATCAGAAGGACAAGGCGGCCGCGACGTTTGCACAGCTCATCGCCGAGCATCCGGAAAGCCCGCTGGCGCCGGACGCCCATTACCGCGTTGGCCAGCGCAAGTACGAGCAGGAGAAGTTCAAGGAGGCGATTCCCGAATACCTGGCGGCCAAAGCCAAGGCCAAGACCGACATGCTGGCGGAAGAAGCAACCTTCAAACTCGGTTGGTGCCATTACGAGTTGGGCGACTACGAACAGGCGTTGGCCGCCTTTAGTGAACAACTGGAAGAATTCCCCAAGGGAAGCGTGGCCCCCAACGGCCGCTTCATGCAGGCGGAGTGCCTGTTCAAGCTCGACCGCTTCGCAGAGGCGGCCCCGATCCTGGTCATACTGGCCGGAGAGAAAATGCCGACGGACGAGATCGCCTCTACCGTCCTCTTGCACGGCGGGCAGGCCCTCGGGCAGCTTGGCAAGTGGGAGGAAAGCATCGCGATCCTCGAGCGGCTGCCGCAGGAATACCCCAAATCGCCGGATGTGTCCGAAGCCTACTTCGAGCACGGCCAGGCCAAATTCAACCTCGAGGAATACGCCAACGCCCTCAAGTTGTACCAGTTGGCGGCGGAGCAATCGCGGACGGAGGTCGGGGCGCGGGCCCGCTTCATGATGGGCCAATGCTACTTCGTGCAAAAGAAATACGACGAGGCGATCAAGGAGTTCCAGCAGGTGCTCTTTCGCACCTGGCTGGCGCGGGACCAGAAGAAGGTCGAGCGATGGCAGGCCAAGGCCGCTTACGAAGCCGCCCGCTGCCACGAGGTGCAAATCCGCGAGGCTACGGGAGCGGCGCGGGCGGAGCGCATCAACGAAGCCTTGCGGTTCTATAAGATGGTCGTGGAAAAATATCCAGAGAGCGACCTCGCCGCGTCCGCCAAGGCGCGGGTCGCGGATCTGAGCAAGCTCTAGGATCGATGATCCATCGTTTAACCCCGAGCCGCAGGCGACGGGGCTGCTGGGCCAAGAAACCGCGGCGCCTGCGGCTTGCGGTTCAACGAATTCTGCTTTGGAGAAACGGGATGTCGAGGAAACCACCGGTGAATCGCGGCGGGCGGCCTGTTGGTCGCATGCCCATGCTGGCTGTCGCGACATTGCTGATTTTGCCGGCCAGCGGCTTTGCGCAAGAAGGCGAGGGCGCCGAAGCCGCCGTAACCGAGAACGGCGGGAGCGCCGGCGGCGCGGCCGCGGGGGACGCCCTGGATGACGCGGCCGCCGAAGGGGATTCGGACGCGTTAGCCGCCGGCGAAAAGAAAGACGCCAAGGTGGAAGTCGATGGCGGCGTCTCGTTCATGCCGGTCGAAGGCAAGCTCAGCATTTTCGAGCTGATCGGCCGCGGCGGTTGGTTGATGATCCCGATCATTTTCATGGCGTTCCTCGTCGGCATGTTCGGCATCGAACGCGGGATCGCGCTGCGAAAAGAGCGAATCATCCCGCACCAGCTTGTGGACGGGCTGGGCGAGTTGGGAACGGGGCAGGGCGGTTTCGATCCGCGGCGGGCATATCGCCTGTGCCAGCAGTATCCATCGGCGGCCTCGTCGGTCATTCGGGCGATGCTGCTGAAAGTCGGGCGGCCGCATTCGGAAGTCGAATCCGCGGTGAAAGAAGTGAGCGAGCGGGAGGCGGCCCGGCTCTACGGCAACGTGCGGTGGCTTTCGCTGGCGGCCGCCGTCACACCGCTGTTGGGGCTTTTGGGCACCGTGTGGGGCATGATTCAGGCGTTTTTCCAAACGGCCCACCTGCCTGCGGGGGCCAACAAGGCCGACGCCCTGGCGGAAGGCATTTACGTGGCCCTGGTGACGACGCTGGGCGGGCTGGCGATCGCGATCCCCGCGGCAATCCTGGCCCACGTGTTCGAGGGCCGCATTCAGAACTTGTTCCACCAGGTGGAAGAACTGCTGTTCAACCTGCTTCCGCAGGTCGAACGCTACGAGGGCCGCCTGCGGGTGACGCACCAAAGCCTCTCGGGCGCCGACGAAACCGCCCGCCAACCTCGCGCCCGACCGCGCGAAGAAGCAGCGGAGGCCGAGCCGGCCAATGCTTGAAATCCTGGATTCAAATCCGAAGCACGAATATCGAAATCCGAAACAAATCACAAATCCGAAATGCGAATGTTTGAAACGTTCCCACACCCTCCCGCACTGGGGCGGCGGTTTTGAATTTCGGTCATTCGAGCTTTGAATTTGTTTCGGATTTCGAGATTCGGATTTCGCCTTTAGTACGTACGTTTTAACACCCCGATGGAGGTCTCCTTTTGGCCGTCAAACTTAACAAAGGCTCCGCCCTGTCGTCCCTCAGCCTTACGCCGCTGATCGACATCGTGTTCTTGCTCTTGATCTTCTTTCTCGTCGCCACGCGCTTCGCCGAGGAAGACCGCGAGATGGACGTGGTGTTGCCGGACGCCAGCGAGGCCAAGCCGCTGACGGTCAAGCCGCGGGAGCTGTTCGTCAACATCGACGAAAGCGGCCAGTTCATCGTCAGCGGCAAGGTCATGGACGAGCCGAAGTTGTACGAGGTCCTCCGGCGGCGGGCGGCCAACAACCCGACGCAGGCGTCGGTCATCATCCGCGGCGACCGCCGCTCAGCCCTCAAGTACGCGGTGAAGGTGATGGACCTTTGTAACAAGGCGGGGATTAAGGATTATTCGATCAACACCAAAGGCAATTAGGTGGGCGTTTCGATCATTCGAATTCCGCGCTTTGAATTTGTTTAGAATTTAGGATTTAGCGATTAGAATTTCCTCCTCCGAGGAGGCTGCCATGCCCAAAACCCGTCGCGTTGTCCGCAAGGTTCGCCGCGGTCCGCGCGCCTTCGAGGACCAGTTATGGCCCGTGATGGTCGCCATGCTGATCCTGGGTGGGTACCTGGCCGGCGCCATCCTGGCGATCTTTCCCGTCGACGAGTCGCGGTGGCAGTATAACGCGTTCACCTACCTGGCGGCCCTGCCCATTGCGATCGGGGCGGCGATGGTGGGCCTGGCGTATCTCAACCCGCGGACCGTACGCCGCAGCATGCAATTGGCGGCGATTTTGAGTTTGATGCTCAACCTGACGTTGCTGTGGGTGATGAGCGCGTACAACCTCATCCCGCAATTGCACATCCCGCCTAATCCCGCCCAGGACGAGCTGGCCCAGGAAACATTCGTCACGCCCGACTACCACTTCTCGCAAATCGAAGAAAACCAGCCGCGGCAGGACCACGAGAAGCCGGTCGAGACGAAGGCCCCCAAGCCCGAAGACCAGGAAATTCCCCAGGAAGCAATCAAACCGGAAGAGCCCAAGGAAGAACGGCAGCCGGCCAACACGCCGGAGCCCGAGCCGACCGTCAAGCCGAACGTGGTCGAGCGGAGTCAGGCCAGCGAGAGCGTGCCCCGCCGCAGCGAGCACAATTCCAAGCTCAGCCGGCAGATGACGGAGATGCGGCCCACGCCGGCGATGCCCACCGCCCAAACCTTGCCCACGCCGCAAACGCCGCAGCGGCGGCCCAAGATCACGGCCCAAGAGCAGAAGCTCGCCCGCGAGAGCGTCCGCCAGCCGACGGTAAAGCAGCAGTCCCAGGCGGTCGAGACGCCCACCCCCGCCCAGCCCACCTCGCAATCGTTCACACGGCGACGAACAGAAGTGACGCCCACGGTCGCAACCGCCACGCCGGCGCCGACCGCTCCCCGCAAAATCGAGACGCCCACGTTCACGCCGCGGGCAGAAGCGCAACTGGCGGACGCCTCGGCCGCCGCCCAGCAGACAACGGAGAAATCGATCACCCCGGCCGCCACCTCCGCACAGCGGCAGCAGGCGGCCAGCCCCGACCTCGACCGCACGCCGACCGAGGTTGCCGCCGAGCAATCGCAGGAGGTGGCGCCCCAGGTGGTCAGACGGCAGACTCCCGCGATGGAGTCTCCCCGCGTGGCCCAGGCGCCCAATGCTTTGCCCGATCGCCGTGTGACGCAACAGCCGACGATCAGCGAGGTGGCCGCCGACGCCGAGCCGGCCAGGGTGGTTTCGCCCGCGCGCAATCCCGCCGCGGCGCCGCAGCCTTCGCCCAGCCAGGTGACACGGCAGCAAACCACGGGGGCCGTCCGTGAAAGGGCGTCCGCTTCCGAGCCCTCCCCCGCGGCCACCCCGTCGCCGCCGAGGGTCGCCAGCCGGGCCGTGCGGCGGGCGACCAGCAATCCAACGCCCACCGCCAACCCCTCCGCGGCGCCGGCCCGTTCGCCTGCCCGCGCTTCGCGGGTGGCGGACCTGGCTACCAGCCCCGCGACCGCGGCCAGCCCCATCGCCATTTCGTCGAAGAACCCGCAGTCCCAGCCATCGTCGCGGGCCGCGGATCGTTCGTTGGCGAAGGCCATGACCGGCGAGGCCGGCGCCAACCGCGGCCGCAACTTCGACCGCAGCGAGCCCTCGCCCGACCGCCCCGCGATGGTCGCTTCCAACTCCGCAAGGCGGGAGCGGGCCACGCAAGCCAGTGAATCGGGCCCCGCCTTCGCCCCACAAGAGGTCGCGCGGGTCGCGCGGGCTCGGGCCGGGGCCGAGGCGCCCAGCGCCGTGTTCGAGGCCCAACCGATTGAAAGCGCCCGCTTTGCCGGGGCGGAACAAACGTCGGAGAAGCAGGCCAGCGCCAGTGGCGCCCTGGCGAGGGCCGATGCGAACGCCGAGGCGGCGCCCGTCACGGCCAGCAAGGGTGATGTGGACGTGGACGTCGGCCCGACGCAAATCGTCGCCAACACCGGCATCGGCAAGGCGGCCGGCGGCGGGCAGCCGGAAATCAACTTCGCCCATAGCAACCGCAAGATTGGCCGGACGGCCCAGGGCGGCGGACCGACCGTTGCCGTGGCGGCGGCGGTTCCGGCCGAGCAAGCGGCGGCGCCCGCAGGCATTGGCGGCGGGGCGCCGGCCGCCCAGCTCGAAATGGATTCGGTGGCCGCCAGCCGGCAAGAAGTGACCGGCGCCGCGCCAAGCGGCGGCGAACCGAGCGAACAGGCCGCGGAGTCGGCCGCGAGCGTCGCCGCCAACTCCGACGCCATCGGCAAGCCCCAAATCGCGCGGGCCGAGCCCGCCATGGCCGCCCAGGGCATTCCCGTTTCCGGCGGAGGCAATCAGTCGCCGCCGCGAAATTCCGCCGGTCCCCCCATGCCGGCCGCCGCAACGGCAGAAGCCGTCGCCCTGCAAACCAGCCCTGAGTCTTCCGGCATAGAAGGCGGACTTGCCCTGGCGACGCAGGGGACAGAACCGCAAAGGGCCACCACCGGTTTGAACCTGCCCGCCACCGATGACGAAGTGGGCGCCGCCGAGGCGGAGGCGTTTCGCGATTCGCCCGCTGGCGATGCGCCCGGCGCCCTGGCCAGCGTCCAGCGGGCGCAAGCCGGGCAGGGCGACGGCCCCACCGCCCAGGCCGACTCAGCCGCCGCCGGGCCGTCCCGTCGTCCAACCGCCGTTGGCCAGCCACAGTGGCAGGTCGCTTCCGCCGAGCCGCTGCCCGGCCCGACGGCGGCCGCCGACGTTCCCGGCGTGGCCGACACCGACTTCGCCTTTGGCCTGGGGCTGACCGGCGCCGGCCGGCCGGAGCCGTCCGCCATGCCGGTTTCCATCGAAATGGAAGAGGGCCCCGGCGGCCTGGGCGTGGAGTTCGCGCTGAACGTCGGTGTCAACCGCCGCAACGCCCGCGATGACGCCGAGGAAATCCACTTCCGCAGCACCCGCTTCCTGGCCAAGCGGTCGGGCGGGCTTCCCGGCATCAATGTGAAGGCGATTCGCGGCGTGGACGCCTTCGCCCGCCGGGCCCGCCGCGTCGGGGATGATGTGGGCGGAGATCGCGGCAAGCTGCCGCCGGAAACGGAGTTCGCCATTGAATTGGGCCTGGAGTTTCTGGCCCGGCACCAGCTTGCCGATGGAAGCTGGTCGCTGGCCAATCTCGGCGCTGCGAACCCGCAGCGGGAAGAGGAATACGTGGACGAGCGGTCGGCCATCCGCAGCCCCACCGCCGCGACCGGCCTGGCCCTGATGTCCTTCCTCGGCGCCGGTTACCAGCACAAGGATTTCAAGTACAAGGACGTCGTCGCCGGAGGGCTGGACTTCCTCATCCAACACCAAAAAGAGAACGGCGACCTGTACATCCCGCAGGATGAAACGTCGAACAGTTGCGCCTGGTTTTACAGCCACGGCATCGCGGCGTTGGCCCTGTGCGAGGCCTACGGCATGACGCAAGACCCCAAGCTCAAGGAGCCCGCGCAAAAGGCCCTCGATTTCATCATCGCCTCGCAGCACAAGGATCGTGGCGGGTGGCGGTATTCGCCCAATTACGGCAGCGACACCTCCGTCACCGGATGGCTGATGATGGCGATGAAGGCCGGCAATATCGGCGGACTGAACGTCCCGGAGGAATCGTTTGAGGACATCGAGAAATGGCTCGACCGGGCCCAGCAGTCCAAGGATGAACCGCACCTGTATGTGTACAACCCCTATGCCCATAGCACCGAGACCCGCATCCGCGACCATCAAACACGGGCCTCGGCGCCCATGACGGCGGTGGGCCTTTTGATGCGGCTGTACCTGGGTTGGCGGAGGGACGACCCGCGGTTTAGCGACGGCGCCGACTTCTTGCTCACCGAACTACCCGCAATGGGCACGAGCCGCGACCGCAAGCGAGACACCTACTACTGGTACTACGCCACGCAGGTGATGCGGCACATGGGAGGCGAGCACTGGAAACAGTGGAACGCCAAGCTCCACCCCCTCCTAACCAGTACGCAAATTAAACGCGGCGCCTTCGCCGGTTCCTGGGACCCGCTCACCCCCGTCCCCGACCGCTGGGGCCCCCACGCGGGACGGCTCTACGTGACGTGCATGAACCTGCTGTCGCTCGAGGTCGATTACCGGCTGATTCCGCTGTATGAAGAGACGGTGAAGTAAGGCGGCGCCGGCCGTGGGCCGTAACCCATGGGATGTTGGGAGGCGGCGTTTTCCAAGAAGGGACTGGCCCAATGAATCGCAGCGAGATACTGGAACGGATCAGCGTCGATCCTACTATCTGCTTCGGCAAACCGTGCATCAAGGGACACCGCATTTGGGTGTCCCTGGTACTGGACTTCCTGGCAAGCGGATGGTCCATCGACGAAATCCTCGCCAATTACCCTGGTATCGAGGAGGAGGACATTCGGGCCTGCATCGCCTATGGCGCCGAGATGTCTCGCGAGCGATTCGTGGAAATCGGGGGACCCGCTCTTGCAGATCAACCTTGATGAGAACCTCGGCGCACGCGGGCGGCAGCTCTTGGAGCAAGCGGGCCACGACGTGGCGACCGTCACCGAGCAGGGCTTGACGAGCGCGTCCGACGAACGACGCATCGACGTTTGCAAACGAGAAAGCCCTTGTCTGGTTACCTTGGATCTCGATTTCTCGAATCCATTCCTGTTTCCGCCCAAGGACGATGCGGGCATTGCCGTCATCCGCTTGCCGCGTCAACCAAGACCCGACGATCTTTTCGATGCGCTGCAAACACTGGTCACCGCGCTTGCGAACGATTCGATCGAAGGCACGCTTTGGAGCGTAGAACGCGGACGGGTGCGGCAGTATCTGCCCGACGAGGAGGAGTAGGATGGGTGGTGATGTTTGCGGAGTGAAGCGGAAGAAACAGGTTCACCCACCCGCGGCCGTCCGCGCAGCCTGACCTATGTCACTTGTTTTTACGGGCGTTTCCGTCGGTTCTGTTGGCTGCCCAATCGTGCGAGGGGCGGGTAAACTCTGGGCGTCATACGAAATAACCCCCACGGGAAGGCCCGGCATGGCAAGGCGAACTATTACCAAAGGCGGCGCGGCGGCCCCTACCCGCAGCCGAGCCGGCGCGTGACCATGAGCGAATTTCCCACCATGCGAGTCGATCGCTCCCGCTCGCAATCGGTCGAGCCGCTCGGGAGTAAGCCCAAGTTTTGGTTTCGCGATGGCGAGCGGCGGCTACTTTTCAAAGCCGAAGATCGGAACACGGGCGAAGACTGGGCCGAGGTGGTCGCCTGCCATTTGTGCGAATTGATCGGGCTGCCGCACGTCGAATACGAACTGGCCAGCGAATTTGTCAACGGGCAGTACAATCGGCCCGGCGTCGTGTGCGAAAACATGGCGCCCAAACCGGTGATGCTCGTGCTCGGCAATCAGTTACTGCTGGACGTCGATCCATCCTATCCCCAGGCCCAGCGGTTCCGGGTTTTCCAACATACGGTCGAGGCGGTTCGCGACATCGTGTCTGAATTGGCCCCGCCGTCCGACGCCTGGATGCCCAACATCCCGCCCGGCGTGGAATCGGCGTTGGACGTTTTCGCGGGCTACGTCATGCTGGACGCATGGATTGCCAACCAGGACCGACACCACGAGAACTGGGGCGCGCTGTGGGATGGCCACGAACTGCGGCTGGCCCCGACATTTGACCACGGCGCCGCCTTGGCCCGAAATCTGCTGGACGACGAACGGCAAGAACGCTTGGCCACGAAAGACCGGAATCGAACGGTGGCGGCCTTCACCCAGCGCGGACGGAGCGCCTTGTTTGCGTCTCCCGCCGACCGCCGGCCGCTGCCACTACACGATGCGTTTCAGGCATTCGCCGGCGAAGTCCCCGCCGCCGCGACAGCGTGGCTGGACCGGCTGCGGACGGTGAACGAAGACCAAATATCGGCTATCCTGAAAAGAACGCCCCCGGCGCGAATGTCAGAGATTTGCAAGCGGTTCACGCTGTAATTACTGCTAACCAACCAACGGCGACTATTGGAATGAGGATGATCCCCATGAATTCATTGTTTGTCGCCTGGCGCCCCCCCATGCCCGATCCGAAGGGCTGGCGGCCCGTGGGGCGCCTGGAACAGGACGGCCAATTGTACCGTTTTTTGTATACGCAAGGTGCGAAAAAGCCGGGCTTTCGTCCGTTCGCCCAAATGGAGCGACTGGACCAGGTGTACGAGTCGGAGACCCTGTTTCCGCTGTTCGCGAATCGGCTGCTTTCCGAATCCCGCCCAGAGTATGAGGCCTATTTGCGCTGGAGCGGGTTCGACAGCGATAATTCGCCCGACCCCATTTTGGTGTTGGGCGTGACGGAAGGAATTCGCCAGACGGATGCGGTCGAGGTGTTTCCGTGTCCCTTGCCTGACGCGGATGGATGTTTTGTCAACAGGTTCTTTCTGCACGGTATTCGCTGGATGCCGGACGCCGCCTTAGATCGCGTTGCCAAGCTGGAAGAAGATGAACCGCTGAAGTTGATGTTGGACCTGCAAAACAAGGTCGATCCTCAGGCGGTGGCTGTGCGTACCGAAGCCGAACAAATGCAGATCGGATACGTTCCACGCTACTTAGCCCACGACGTATCACATCTTGTTCAACGGTGCGACATTGACTTCGAATTGTCCGTGGCCCGCGTCAACAAAGATGCTCCGTTACAAAACCGCGTGCTTTGCCAGATGCGCGCTTGTTGGCCGGATGGATTCCAACCGTGCAGCAGCCAAGACTTCGCGCCAATTCCGGCCGGTGTTCCGTCCCGATGCGTTGCCTAGCTGACGCGCACCCGTCGTAAGCTCATCACGACGAAAACGGGCCGACTTGGCAAAATTGCAGTCGGAAGCAATTTCACTTGCGGAGAACTGGCCCAATGAAAGCCGGCGGCAAACACGGAAAGTTTACCGCGGAAGGCAGGCGTGTCAGGTCAGCGAAATCACCTTTTTCCGCTTGATCTCGTCGATCCGGATCTTGCCCTCGCGGGCCAGCCAGCCGACGGCTTGCATGATCGTGTCTTTGGGGGCGGCCACTTCCTTGCCGAGGGCCGACATCGACATCGGCCCGTTCTCGGCAAGCGAATGCCAGACCAGCCCGGCGGTGTGGCCGATCAGTTCAATGGGGTTGGTGGGCTGTCCTTTTTCCATGGTGTCCCTCCGTTGCGATGCCCGAGAGCCCTTTCGGTAAGCGCTGGTGAGCCGAGCGCCTGTAAGCCTTTGCGACCTGTGGGCAAATTATAGCAAATAGGGCGGCGGGGGCTCAATGAGGGCTTCGCAAGCAGCGTCAAACCAGCGTCTTCATTGTCGCCACCAGTTCCTTCACCGCCTTCACGCTGTGGTCGAACGCGGCCTTCTCCTCGGGCTGAAGATCGAGTTCGACGATCTTTTCCACGCCACCGGCGCCGAGGATGAGGGGGACACCGACGTAGTAACCGCCCACGTCGTATTCCTGGTCGCAGTAGGCGGCGCAGGGGATGAGGCGTTTTTTGTCTTTGACGATGGCCTCGACCATTTGGGCGGTGGCGGCCGCGGGCGCGTAATAGGCGCTGCCGGTCTTCAGCAGCTTGACGATTTCGGCGCCGCCGGCGGCGGTTCGGGCCACGATTTCGTCGAGCCGCTGCTTCGAGAGTAGCCGCGTGACCGGGATGCCGCCGACGCAGGTGCAGCTTGGCATGGGAACCATCGTGTCGCCGTGGCCGCCCATGAGCAGCGCCGAGACGTCCTCCACGCTCACGCCCAGTTCCATGGCGAGGAAGGTGCGGTAACGGGCCGTGTCGAGCACGCCGGCCTGGCCCATTACTTTGTGATGGGCAAAGCCAGTGGTCATCTGGCATTGCTGCACCATCGCGTCGAGCGGATTGCTGACGACAATGACGAAGGCGTCCGGGCTGCTGGCCTTCACTTCTTCCGAGACCGCTTTCACGATCTTCGCATTGGCGGCGAGGAGGTCGTCGCGGCTCATCCCCGGCTTGCGGGGCAGGCCGGCGGTGATGACGACGATGTCGCTGCCGGCGGTATCGGCGTAATCGGTCGTGCCGGTGACCGCGCAGTCGAAGCCGAAAACAGGCGAAGCCTGCATCAGGTCGAGGGCCTTGCCGGCGGGCATGCCCTCCGTAGCGGGGATGTCGAGCAGGACGATATCGCCCAGCTCCCGCGACGCGCACCAATGGGCGGTCGTCGCGCCCACGTTGCCCGCCCCGATGATCGTGATTTTGGACCGCTTCATTTTTTTGGATTCTTCCCGAGGGATCGAACGATGGCCGCCGCGGCCAAGCCGCCCGCGACGGGAAGGATATAATGTGCCCGGAAGCGAGCGGCGGAGCAACCGGGCGAAGCGTGCCGGGCCTGGTCGCGGATGCTTCGCCGCGGGGGGCCGCTTCCCGCTGTGCCGCCGGGCCGATAGCCTATGTCAATGGTCGGTCCCATCTTCGTGCGAGAACTGGTTACCGCCCCGCGGAGCCCGAGTTTATACCTCGCCCGCGGCGTGTATGCCGCCGCGCTGATTACGCTGATGTGCACGGCGTGGCTGGTGCTCACGGGGACGCAACCGCTTAAGAACACGGGCGACTTTACCCGGTTCTCGGTCACGTTGTTTCAGCTCTTGGCGCCGCTTCAGGTGGCGACACTCTCCTTTCTTGCCGCGTTTTCCGCCGCCAGCGCGGTCGCCCAGGAAAAGGACCGGCGGACGCTGCCGCTGCTGCTCGTCACACGGCTTTCCGCGTTTGAAATTGTCGTGGGAAAGCTTCTCGCGAGCTTACTGCAATCGGCCAACGTGCTCTTGGCGGGGTTACCGGTGTTTGCGGCGTTGACCGTGTTTGGCGGCGTGGCGGCGCCGGAGGTGGGGCGGGTGTTACTGGTGAGTCTGGGCTGTGTTGTCGCGGCGGGGTCGCTCGGCGGCGCCGTGGCGTTTGCTCGCGAGAAGACGTTCCAGTCGCTGGCGCTCACGGCGATTTTGCTCTCGGGCTACACCGCCGCGACGGAAGGCGGACGCCTGGCGGCCCTCACGTTTCTTGCAAAAGAAACGGCCGCTGCGCGAGTCCTCGAAGCGCTCAGCCCCATCGCCGCCGTGCAAACCGCCGCCACACCGACCGCGCTGGCGCCATCCGCCGTCGGGCCGGTGGGACCGACGCTCTTGTTTGCCGCGGCGATGTTCGGCATCGCCATTGTGATCAACGCCCTCGCCGTGTGGCGGTTTCGCGCCTGGAATCCTTCGCGAGAAGTGCGGAAGACGCGGCCGGAGACCCGGACGCGGACGCCCCCAACAGCTTCCAGCGAACCCGCCGCCGACCGCGACGAAGAAGACCGGACCGGCCACATCGACGACCGCGGGGGGCGGGCGTTGGAGGCGTCCCCCGCCCGCACGGTCTGGCGGCGCCCGGTGCTGTGGCGGGAAACGCGGACCCGGGCCTACGGCCGGAAGATGATCGTGATCCGTGTGCTCTATTGGCTGCTGCTGGCGGCCGCGGCGGGGGCGGTGCTTTCCCCGTGGGCAGAGGAAACGGTCGCGGCGCCGGGCGTCATCACGCTCTCGCCCGCCAGCCGCATCGTGGCGCCGTTCGCGCTGATCAGCCTGGCGATTGTCAACGCGCTGGCGGTCACGTCGATCACGTCGGAGCGAGACGGCCGCACGCTCGATCTGCTTTTGGCGACCGACATCAGCCCCAAGGAGTTTGTTTTTGGCAAGCTCTTCGGCGTGTTCTACGTCACCAAGGAGATGATTCTGGGGCCGCTGGTGATGGCCATGCTGCTGTGGTGGCTGGGGCGGCTTTCGCTGGAGCAGTTTTGCTACGCGGCCGGCGGTGTGGCGACGCTGGTGGCCTTTGTCGGCATGCTCGGCCTGCACTGCGGGATGACCTACGCCTCGTCGCGGACCGCCATCGCCGTGAGCCTGGGCGTGGTGTTCTTCTTGTTCCTCGGCGTGGCGACACTCATCTTTTTGATGATCTCGTTCAGCGGATCCTTCCAGGTGCAGCTTGCGCCGTTTTTGGCATTCATCCTCGGCGGCGGCGTGGGGCTGTACGCGGCTCTGGGTGTCCGCAACCCCTCGGCGGCCATCGGTCTGGCGGCGGTGTGCATTCCGTTCGCCACCTTCTACGCGGTCGTGAGCTTTTTGCGAGGCTACGACCTGCCGGTTTTCGTCGTGGTCGCAGCGGCCTACGCCTTCACCACCGCGGCCCTCGGCATCCCCGCAATTTTTGAGTTTGACGTAGAGATGGGACGGACCGGCGGGGACGGGGGGGAAGAATGAACCGGGGTTGCAGTTCTCCTCCGAAAGCCCCGAGAATGAACGTCTTCGATGGATTCACACGCCGCGATCATCGCACCAAAAAATGGTTGAGCGGACAAGAAACCTGCCAAGGACTTTGCCATGGGCGTCTTCAGTATCAACATGAAGATGAGAAACATCTTCAACGACTACCTCCCGGACGCCGAACAAGGAGAAACCGTGGAGTGCGAAGGCATTGTGGATAGCGGAGCTGCGGAATTGGCGCTGCCTGCTGACACGGTCGAACGCCTCCGTTTGCGGCCGTTGGGGACCACCCGCGATTATACGGCGGACGGTGGAGTGCATGAGTACCGGGTGTGCGGAATCGTCGAATTGGAGGTGCAGGGCCGCACCTGCCATGTCCGGGCCATCGAGCTTCCACGCGGGTCGGAGCCCCTCCTGGGCGCCGTGCCGCTGGAGTCGATGGACTGGCACATCTCGCCGCAAGAGAAAAAACTTGTGCCCAACCCCAAGTCGCCCGACAAACCGTTGCTGCCGCTTTGCTGACCGGCGCGGCCCAATAAGGTCGTTCCGGCTTGCCCCGTGCTCCACGCCCTTCTCCCCCTGATCCCCTGGTTCCTCGCCATGCTGGCCCTGGTGGCGGCGTCGGCGTTTTTTTCAGGGTCCGAGGCGGCTCTTTTTTTCTTAAGCGCCCGCGATCGGCGGCAGATGGCCGGTGGTTCGCCAGCGGAGCGACAGGCGGCCGCGCTGCTTGCGGCGCCGGATCGACTGCTAACCGCCATCCTTTTCTGGAACCTGGTCATCAACGTCACCTACTTCGCGATCGCGGCGGTGGTTGGAATCAAGTTGGGGAAAATCGAAGGGCTAGGCCAATCGGTGGCCGTCGGTTCCGCCATCGCGTTTCTCTTGATTATCATTTTTTTCAGCGAGATGCTGCCAAAAACCGTCGGTGTGCTTGCGGCGCGTTCGTTGGCGCGGGCCGCGGCCTTTCCTCTCTCACTGGCGGTACGGGTGGTGGATCCCGTCATGCCGACCCTTTCGGCCATCAACTTGCTTTCGCGGCGGCTCGTCTGGCCGCACTTCGAGCACGAACCGTATCTTTCCGTCCAGGACCTCGAACGGGCCATCGTCGTCTCCACGTCCGACGCCGCCCTGATCGAGCAGGAACGCCACGCGTTGAGCAACATAGTCGCCCTTTCGGACATTCGGGCCGACGAGTTCATGCGGCCGCGGAACCAGATCCGCGTCTTCGCGGCGCCGGTATCACTCGCCACTCTGGAAGGGCAACCGCCGGCCAGCGGCTATCTTTTCGTCTCTGAGAACGGCGACGACGAACCCACCGCCGCCGTCCGCCTCGAAGAATTCTGGCGGCTGCCCGACGAACGTCTCGAGCGGTTGGCCGAACCGGTCGTCTATCTGCCGTGGCGGGTCACCGCGGCCAAAGTGCTGCAACAACTTACGACCCGCGAACGCGACGTGGCCGCCATCGTCAACGAATTCGGCGAGACCGTCGGCGTGATCACGATCGACGACCTGGTCGACAGCCTGTTCGTCTCGAATCCCAGCCGCAGCATGCGGGTGCTCAACCGGGACGCCATTACCCGTGATGGCGACGGTTGGCTGGTCACGGGCATGCTTTCCCTGCGGCGGCTGGCTCAGCGGCTGAAGGTGGAGTTCCCGGAGACCCACAACGTGACGGTCGCCGGCATGTTGCAGGATGAGCTTCAGCGGTTACCGGCGGCCGGGGACAAGGTGGTGTTCGGCCCGCTGGCATTCACCGTCCGCGAGGCGCCGGAGGACGGGGCCTTGCTGGCGGCGGTGCGGCGGCTGCCTGCGGAAGGCGAGGGACCGCCATGATCGTCGTCTGGGTGATGTTGCTGCTGGCGACCGGCGTGGCCCTGTCCGCGTTCTTCAGCGGCAGCGAGACGGGCTTTTACCGCGTGGCCCGCGTGCGGCTGGTGCTCGACAGCCGCGCCGGCGACTGGATCGCGCGGGGACTTCTCTGGCTGATCAACAACCCGGCCCTGTTCGTGGCAACCACGCTCATTGGCAACAACGTCGCCAATTACATGACGAGCCTGGCGATCGTGCTGGTTGGTCGGCTGATCTTTCAGGACCCAAGCTACTTGGCACTGGCGGAAGTGTTGATGCCGATCGCCGCGGCGCCGTTGATCTTCGTGTACGGCGAACTGGCGCCGAAAAACGTCTTCTTTGCGGCGCCCGGGCGACTGCTGAGGCGGGCGGCGCCGCTGTTCTTCGTCTTTACCCTGCTATTTGCCCCGGTCGCCGCCTTATTGTGGTTGTTGGGTCGGGCCTTGCAAGGCATGTTGGGGCTGTCGCCGTCGGGAGCCCAGCTTACGTTGTTTCGCGCGGAACTGGCGCGGGTGTTCGACGAAGGGGCGGAAGTGGGCGTCCTCGCCCCGGCCCAGAGGCGGTTGGCGGCGGGGCTCTTCGCCTCGGCGGGCCGCCGTGTCGGCGACGTGATGACGCCGATCACGCGGATCACCGCCGCAACGGAATCCGCCACGCTCGCGGAGATGACCCTGATCGCCCAACGGCAGCGAAGCCCGCTCATCCCACTGCAGCGCCGCCAGTCCGGCCCGCGGCAGTTCATCGGGTATTACCGGCTGATCGATCTGCGGCTGAGCCCGCATCAGCCTCCTCCGCCGCGGCCCCTGCTAGGCGTCGCCGCGACGGACCGCTTCATCGTCGCGCTTGCCCGCATGGAAGCCGAAGGCGCCGACATGGCCCAGGTAACCGACGCCCGCGGAGCGACCATCGGCCTGGTCACGCACCAGCGGCTGGCGCAATCGCTGCTGCGCGCAGCGTGACGCCTGCCGCGCTATTTCGCGTAGCCCAGCGAGCGAATCACGTCGAGCATCTCTTCAAACGTGATGAACCGGCGGCGGTGGCGGAGTTTGTAGCCGTCAATGGCTTGGGCCAACTCCCGAGCTTCCGGCGAGAGCTCTTCGTGGCTGTTGGAGAACTGCCGGCGTTCGAAGCCGTGCGGGCCGTCGCCGGTGTGGCTGCGGCGATCGATAAAGGCGGGAACTTCAGGAGCAAGCGTCGCGGTCATCAAGTTCTCCTTCGCAGGTTCGACCACGGGGCAGGGCGCCGCCGCGTTCTCCGGAGGATAGCGGAGGCCAAAGAAAACTACGCAAGTCTAGCTTGCTCGGGGCAGCACGATTCGACCGGCGGGCCATGCACAGAAACTATTTTGAAATTGCCGGTCGCAGAAGTAACGGATTTGCCGCTGGCGCGGAATGGGCCGTTCGTGTAGCCGCCAGTCGCCGGCGCCGCGATTCGTCGCCTTTCGCTCTACAAAAGGTTGTTCGTTCGCGGAGCGAACGACGCCAATGCTAACGCCGCGCCACCCGCGTGGGCCCGGACGGCATTTTCGCCGCCAGTTCCAAAGCCGGTGGAAAGCCCGGAGATTGGGCGAGGGCCTCGCCAATCGCCCAGCGGGCGTCCGCTTCGCGGCCGGCCAGCAGGCTGACTTCCGCAAGTTGACAGAAGCACTCCGGCCCGGCGCCTTCGCGGCGGGTGGCGGCCAGCAGCGTGTCGATGGCCCGGTCGTACCGGCCCAGGGCGGCCAGTGATTGGCCCGCCATCATCAGCAGTTCCGGCGGCTCGGCGCCCTTCGGGTAACGATCGAGGCTCGCCGCCACGGCCGAATAGGCCCGCCGGTGCCGGCCTTGCCGGGCGTAGATGCGGGCGGTTATCTGTTGGGTCTGCGGCCCCGTCTCGCCCAGAGACAGGGCACGGTGATACGCCACCAGGGCGTCTTCCAGCCTTTCTTGTTCGTAGAGGACGTCGGCCTTCAGGGTCCAGGCGGAGGCCAGCTTGGGGTCGCCCGCCAAGGCGCGGTCGGCGTCTTTCAAGGCCGCCGGGTTGTTGCCCAGCGCATACTGCATCCGCCCCAGGGCGACGAACAGGGCGGGGTCTCCGCCGGAAAGGGCCACGGCCCGCCGCATCGTGGCCACAGCCTCTTCCGTTTCGCCTCGCCGCCAGAGGGTGTCGGCGTAATGCCGGCACGCGCAGGCATTGGTGGGACAGATTTCATGGGCCTGCTGGAAATAGTTCTCGGCCTGCTCGAACCGGCCGTTATCGAGTGCGACCATCCCCCACTGCGACAGCCGACGCGACTGGGCCGCCAGTTCTTTCTCGCTCGGTCCCGCGGGCCGCAGCAGCGCACACCCCGTAAGCGAGGCCATGAGGGCCAAGGCGAGCGGACAGCAGGGCCAAAGGGCTCGCGGCATCGGCGGCGGGTCGGCAGGGGAACGCGACACGGAAGGAGCGAGGGGCCGGCGCCAGGCGGCCGGCATACAAATGATCGGCGAAATAGGCAGGGCAACTGCTAAGGAATCCGACGGAGATTAGAGGGGGAAGGGTTTTCTGACAAGGTGAAATGCGGAAGATGCGAAAGATTGGCAAGGTAGCCTGACGGCGTGCCGGCCGTCACCCATTGGCGGTCAGCGGCGACACCCGATGACATTGAGCTCGATCAAACGACGCAGCCGAGCCGCAACCCGATTCGTGTGCTGAACATCGTCGCAAGAAAACAAAAAATCGCGACATTGCAGAACGATTCGCTCGGCGTGCCTTTTGCGCCCGACCGTCGACAGAAAGGCGATGGGCCCGTATAATGCAAGGATCGAGCTTGATTCGCCGCCGGGCCGAGGCTTGTACGTTGCCCGACGCCGTGACCCACCCCCCGCCTCCTACCGTTATTGAAGTGTCCATTTTCCCTGCCTTCCGAATGCCCTGTGTCGCTCTCTCGCTTTGGCTGTGCGCGGCCGCGCTGGCCGGGTGCGGGCCTAAGGCGGAAATCCGCGAGTACACCGCCCCCAAGCAGGAGTTCGTGCAGGCTCGCGGATTGCCGTATGTGAAGGAGCGATTCCGCGGACTCGGCGCCGGGGAGGGCTCGTCCCCTTCCTCCGTGGCGACGGCCCCCGACGCGACGCTCCTCGCCCTCACTTTTGTCCCCAAGCGGGCCCTGGCGTGGCGGTTCACGGTGGAAGGCCCGCGGCAGCGGCTCGAGTCCGAAGCGGATCCGTTCATCGACTTCGTGGCGTCACAGTCCTTCGAGGATCTGCATCCCCGCTGGCGGCTCCCGCAGGGATGGCGAGAAGAGGTGAAGAGCGAAGGCGCCGAACCGGTCATTCGGCTCGGCCCGGACGACGACGCGCTGACGTTGCGGGTGGCGCCCGTTCCCTTCGAAAACGAACCGGCGGCCATCGCCCTGGGGACGCTCAACGTCCAGCGGCAAATGCTCGGCCTGCCCGGCATGGATTTGAAACGGCTGCCCGACGTGACGCAGACGGTGTTTCTCGCCGACACCTACTCGGTCACCGCTTTTATTGCCGGCCGCCGCCTCTCGGCGGACGAGTTGGCCCGCCGGATGCCGCCGGGGCATCCGGCGATGGGTGGCCCGCATGGCGGCGGCATGGGCCGATCCGTGGAACCTGCGATGCGGCCGGGCGCCGCCGAAGCCCCGGCCGACGATTTACCCTTCACCTTTGTGAAACCCGACGGTTGGCGTCCTGGCAAACTAAGGATGATGACCGATCTCGTGTTCGTCCCGGCGAACGGATCGGCGGCCGAACTAACGGTGATGGACCTCGCCCCGCAAGCCGCCGACTGGACCAGCAACGTCAACCGCTGGCGGCGCGAGCTGGGCCTGGGCCAACTGACGGAGGAAGACGTGGCGGCCGCCGCAGTCCAAACGCCGCTCGCGTCTTCAGAAGCCTTTTACGTGGAACTGACCGGCGAGCGGGACGGCCGGCCCCAGAAGACACTTGGGGCGATGGCCGTCCACCAGGGTCGGCCGTGGTTCTTCACGATGAAGGGGGACGCCGACGCGGTCTCCGCCCAGCGGGAAGCGTTTACCGAGTTCTTGGGGAGTGTCGATTTCACCAACGGAAGCAAGCCCGATGGCGAGTGATATTCGCACATCCGCCCGCGAGGAGCCGCCTTCGAACGCCCCGCGTTCGGGCGAGCCGTCGCACGCTGGCGACGACCATCCTTTGGGCGCCGTTTTGCAGTGGATGGCGTCATTGAAGATTTCGGTCGCCTTGTTCGCGATGCTGGTGTTCCTCGTCTTCGTCGGCACGTTGGCCCAGGCGCAGCTTGGCCTGTGGGACGTGGTCGATCACTACTTCCGCAGCTTTATCGCGTTCATCGAGTTCCGCGTCTTGTTCCCGCCGTCATTTATGCCGGATGGCAAACCGTGGGACGTGCCGGGCGGATTCTTCTTTCCCGGCGGGTGGCTGCTGGGTTTGCTCTTGACGATCAACCTGCTGGCCGCCCATGCCGTGCGATTCAAGTTGCAGGCCGGCGGCGGTCGGGCCCTCGCCGGCGCGGTCTTGATGGCGGCCGGAGCGATCGTCACCTTCCTGGTCATTCAGCTTGGGAACGACACCGAGGGCGTCCATTACACCAGCCGCATGACCTCCGCCCAGTGGGACGGGGTGTGGTACGGGTTTTTGGTCGTGATGGGCGTGGGCGGCTTGCTTACGGCCGCTGCGGCGGCGGTCCGCTACGCCCAGTCCCAGGGAAACGAATCGCCCGGCGCCGGCGCCGCCACCCGCGTGTGGCTGCCGGGCGTTTGCGGCGTGGTGCTGCTGGCCCTGTCCGCCTGGCTGCTTTACCTGCAAGTGACGTATCCCGGCGGCGCGGGACGGCTGAACGATTCGTCAATGCGGATTCTCTGGCAACTCGCCAAGGGCCTGTTGGCGTCTCTGGTGCTTTTCGCCGGCTGCTATCTTTTGTTCCGCAAACGGGCTGGCATCGTATTGCTGCACCTGGGCGTGCTGCTGATCATGTTCGGTGAATTGCTGGTGGGCCTGAAACAAACCGAGGCCCGTCTGACCGTCCGCGAAGGCGAGACGAAGAACTTTGTGGAAAGCAGCATCGAGGCGGAATTGGCCGTCATCGATCCCTCGGACCTGAAGACCGACCACGTCGTCGCCATCCCGGCCTCTCGGCTCGAAGAGCGCGGCGAGATCATCTCGGACGAGCGGCTCCCGTTCGACATCGAGGTCGAGCGTTTCTACCCCAACTCCGAGGTCCAGTGGCTCGCCGAGGGCGAAAAAGGCCGGGCGACCGCCGGTTCCGGCAAGTCCCGCCGCGCGGTTGAAAAGCCGCCGGAGCCAGGCACGGAAAGCCGCAGCGACATGCCGAGCGTCTATGTCCGCGTGCGGGAAAAGGACACCGGCAAACCGCTCGCCACCGTCCTGGCCAGCTATTGGCTGGAGGAACAGCCGGTGACGGTGGACGGCGTTTCGTACCGGCTCGACCTCCGCGGCGCCCGCACCTACCTGCCATACGCGGTGTTCTTGCAGAACGTGGACCGCACGAACTACCTGGGCACGGAGACCCCCAAGGATTATTCCTCTTATGTGAAGCTGCTCAGCGAAGACGACACGGTCGACCGCCCCGTCCGCATCTGGATGAACAACCCGCTCCGCTACAAAGGGCAAACGCTCTTTCAAAGCGGCTACCACCTCAACGCCGCGACGGGCCTGGAACAGTCGTCGCTACAGATCGTCAGCAACGTCGGTTGGATGATCCCCTACGTCGGCTGCATGATGGTGGGGACGGGGATGCTCTACCACTTCTCCGTGGTGCTGGGGCGGTTCTCGAAGCTGCGGGCGAAGGAGTCGGCCACCCGCGACGCCGGTGCAGGACCGGAGGTGTTCGACGCCGAAATAATCACAGAAGACGAGCCGGCGCGGCTGCAAGCGGCGGCATCCCCCCCGCCTCCCAAACGGCATCCGCCGAGGTCGCGTCCCACCCCAGCCGGCCGCGGTGGGGAGATGCTCGAAGCCGGCGGCGAAAGCACGCGCAGTTTCTGGGAATTCCTCCCGCCCGCCGTTGTCGTCTCGCTGGCCCTCGGACTGCTCGGCATGATGGCGCTGCCCAAGCCGCTGCCGGAGGACGGCTTCGATCTGAAATCCTTCGGCCAGTTGCCGGTCGTTTACGAGGGCCGCGTCAAGCCGTTCGACACGCTGGCCCGCAACAGCCTGCAAATCATCGCCGATACGCAGTCGTTCAAAGAAAAGGTCGGCGAAGACGAGGACGGCGATCCCGTCTACGAAAAGCGTTCGGCCACCCGCTGGCTGCTCGACGTGATCACGGGCCGGCGGGTCCCCACGCCGGGCGGCAAGCCCGGCGAGACGACGCTGGCGGCCGCCGGGCATCGCGTCTTTCGCATCCATTCGCCGCAGGTGCAGGAGCTGCTCGGCCTAACGCCGCGGAAGGGCCACCGCTACGCCCTGGACGAATTCGAGCCCAGGCTCGACGCGTTCGTGGCGCAGCTCACACGGGCTCAGCAAATGCCGAAAGCGGATTGGACCGACTACGAGCGCGAGATCATCGAGCTTTCCCAGCGGATGGAGCGGTTTCGGGAACTGCGGATCGCCTTTGCCGAGATGCCCATCCCCCGGCCGCCCACGCGGGAAGAGGCCGAGGCGGACCAGATGAAGGCGGCCCGGCGGCTCATGCGGATTCGCGAGATGCTCGCCCGGGCTAAAGAGATGGAAGGGGCTGTTCTCGCCGAGCAGCCGCCGCTGGCCGCGCCGATGCCCAAGCGGGATAAGGAAACGGACGAGCAATCCGCGCTCGGCGCCGGCCATCCCGGCTGGGAGCCGTACGCCGTCGCCTGGCCCAAGGCGTACCTGCTGGGGATCGGCGAAGAAAACCCCCAATCGAAGCTGCCGGCGTTGGCGCTGAAGAACATCTTCGACGCCTACCGGGCCCAGGATGCGACAAGGTTCAATCGTGCGGTCGCGTCCTATCAGGCAGACCTGCCCTACCTCGCCGCCAAAGATTACGAGCCGGGGCGGGTGAAGACGGAAACGTTCTTCAACAGTTTCGCCCCTTTCGAAATGTGCGCGGCGTTGTACGTGTTTGCCTTTCTCTTGGTGATGTTCTCCTTTTTGGCGACGGCGTTTTCATCCGGCGGCGGTCAGCGGGCGTTGTACAACAGTGCGCTGGCGCTCGTCGTGTTGACTTTCGTGGCGCATACCGTCGCGCTGGGACTGCGGATGTACATCTCCGGCCGCCCGCCGGTGACCAACCTCTATTCTTCCGCGGTGTTTGTCGGTTGGGCCGGCGTGCTCTTGGGGATCATTTTCGAATCGGTCTACCGCTACCGGGCGGCCCTGGTGACCGCGTGCGTGGTCGGGTTTGGATCGCTGCTGGTCGCCGCTTTTCTTTCCCGCCGGGGCGATACGATCGTGGTGATGCAGGCCGTGCTCGATACCGGTTTTTGGTTGGCGACCCACGTGGTGGCGATTTCCTTCGGCTATTCCGCCACGTTCGCCGCCGGGGCCCTGGGCATGGCGCTGATCGCCGTCGGGGCATTCGTGCCCGGCTTGCCGCGGGACGTTGAAAGAGTGATCGCGCGGATGATTTACGGCACGCTTTGCTTCGCGATCTTCTTCAGCTTTATCGGCACCGTGCTGGGCGGCTTGTGGGCCGACGACTCGTGGGGCCGCTTCTGGGGTTGGGACCCGAAAGAGAACGGCGCGTTGATGATTGTCTTGTGGAACGCGTTGGTGCTGCACGCCCGATTTGGCGGATTGGTCAAGAGCCGCGGGCTGGCAGCGCTGGCGGTGTTCGGCAACATCGTCACCGCCTGGAGCTGGTTCGGCACGAACGAACTGGGTGTGGGCCTGCACAGCTACGGCTTTACCGAGGGCGTGCTGCTGGCCCTGGCCATCTTCGTCGCCAGCCAGCTTTCCGTCATCGCGCTCGGCATGCTCGGCTGCTTCAGCCATCGCATGTGGCTGAGCGACGTGCTGCCGGAACGACGTAGCGCCGCGCCAACATAGCCCCGACCATGGGTCGGGGATTGCGTACTCGAATCACGCCGCCGCGTTCGCCCGTCAGCGCCGCTCGACATACCCGGGCCGTTCCGCGAGCAGCGGGCGCCGCTTGGCGGGGAACGGCGCGATCGGCGCCATCTCGAACGACGACTCGCACGCCACTTGCCCGTTGTGAAGCGTCCGCGAGATGGCGATGTCGCAGATCGAAGCGCCGTCGCGGGCCATGACCGCGGCGCGAACGTGTCGGCGGGCGCCGCCGGGTTCGCTTTCGAAAACGAGCCGCTTTGGGGTGTTCCCTCCCATTTCGTTTGCAGGATATCCCGCGAGAACCACGTCCTCCGCCGTCAGCCGCACGGGGCGGGAAGGCCGCCCGGGCCGGGCCAACAGCGACTCGGCGGTGATTTCGCAAAGCGCGCCGAGCAGCCGCGGCGCCGTTTCCAACCGGCCGCAGCGGATTTCGATTTCCGGCCCCTGCGTCAGCCGCACCTCATTCGCCACGGCCAAGGGCTCGCGGGTCTCGGGGCGGCGGGCGACGATTCTCGCACACCGCCATTGCCCCACGTTTAGCCGCCTTAGCGGCGCCGCCTCCAGATCCAGGCCCGTCAGCCGCATGAGATGGATCAGCGTTTCCTCCTCGGCGCCGGGGCGGTTCATCCAGAGCGTCCACGTCGCCACGGCAACGGCGGGAGCAAGGGCGAAGAGCACGAGCGTCAGTTGGCCGAGGCGGCGCTTCGTACGCTCATGCAGCGCGAACATGCGGGACTCGGCGGGCGGCGGGAAGGCGGGACAGCGGGGCGTGAGAATCGGCGGACGCGGTGGAGGAGAATTCCGAGCCGGCCGCACAACCCTCGCTTTCGCTACCATCGGCGCCGCAGAAACCGCCCCTTGAGCAGACGCGTCAACAGCGGCGTCGCTTCGCAAGGCGGCAAAGTTTGACATCCGGCCATGAGCCGTGGGCCGTGCGCCATCGGCTGGCCGGATCACCGCTGATAGATCGGCAAGAACCCGCGCTCGAGCTGGAGCATGATCAGGTTGCAACTCGATACGTAGATCGGCCCGATATTGCCGCTCCAAGAGCCGTCGGCCTGCTGTTCGCTGAATATCTTCCTGTAGAGCTTGTCGCGGTACTTCGTCCAGAACTCGAGCGACCTGGCCCCTTCCCGATACACGACCTGCGAATAGTACAGGTACGTGTAATGCCAGTGACCGAAGCTCCCTTCTCCGCTGCTGAGATCGTAAAGCTGCTTCTTGCAGTACTCGCTCATCTCCTCGACCTCTTTCCCCTGGTACTCGCCCGTGTTGTACAGGCAAGCCAGCGCGGCCGCGGTGATGGCCGGGCGGGAGGAACCCCGGTTGCGGCTGCTGTAGGAAATGCCGCCGTCCTTGTTCTTGCACTTGTAGATGTATTGCTTCGCTTTGTCGATCACTTCCTTGGGCACGGGAATGCCCGCGTTGCGGCAGCCGCGCAGGCCCTGCACCTGCGTGATCGTCGTCGAGCCCTCGTCGAAGTCGTTGCCGTCTTTGGCACTCACATAACCCCACCCGCCCGACTTCGTCTGGGCCTGCCCGCTGAACTTGGCCGCCCGGGTCAGGATGTCGGTCAACTCCTCGCGGCGGTCGATGTCCTCTTCTTCTCCGAGCACCTGCGAGAGAAACAGCATCGAGAAGCCGTGGCCGTAGGTGTAGCGGCTGTCGGTGAAGGGATCGCCGATCAGGCCGTTGGGCCGCGTCATGGATACCAGGTAATCAACGGCCCGCCGGATATGGCGGGCATAGGGGCCCTGCGTGGTGGTCGAACCGCTCATGGCCAGGGCGGCGCCGCCCAGGGCGGTCATCGCGGTCGGGTAGTTCTGGGCGTTCCAATGCCCGCGGGTCGATTGCGTGCTGGCGACCCATTTCAGGGCGGCGTTGATCTTGGATTCCCACTCGGAAAGCACCCCGCCGACGGCCCGCCGCGGCGCTCCCGCGGCTGCAAACCCCGCCGTTCCGGCGGCGAGGGCGGTGGAACCTAGCCGGGCCAGGGCGGCGCGGCGGCTGATGCTTTGCGGGCTGATCTCTTGGCGATCCACGATGAACTCCTTAGAGGCATTCGCCGGAACGCACTCGCGCCCCATGAAACCGCTTCCATGCATTATTCGCGTTCGCGGCCCGCCGGGTTCAAGAGAAACGCCGGCTACTTGATTTCTTGGAACGTGCTCCAGCTTAGCCAACCGAGCAGGGCGGCGCCCACGATCAGGCCGACGTCGAGCACCGAAGAGGCCCGCGCAAAAGGAAAGCCGACCGCCAGATCTGCCGTGAACAGCAGAAACACGACCGCGGCGACCACCATTCCCCCGATAGTAAGCGATTTCGACATCGGCGGCCTTGTTCTTTGCCCATTCGACGCGACTTACCCTGCCGATCCAAAAACTCCAGTATAATTACCCGGCGTCATTTGTCACTTGATATTGATCGACCGAAAAAAAACTTGAGCCGCCTGGGTTCCGGTTTTCCGCTGGAAGCGGTGATAATAGGTGTTTTCAACGGAACTTGCAACGTAGCGAAGGCCCCGTCTCGATGGATTCTCCCCCCGCGTCCTCACGCTCCCCGATCGCGGCGCTGCGGGAGGGCTTGCGTCGGCAGATGCCGGCGTGCCGGCATTGGGCCTATCTGGACAACGCCGCCGTGGCCCCGCTGCCACAGCCGGCCGCCGACGCCATTGGTGAAATGGCCGCTGCCTTCGCCGAGCACGGGGACACCGATTGGCCGGCGCTCAATCGCCGGGCCCAGCGATGCCGCACGCTGGCGGCCGACCTGATCGGCGCCGACGAAACCGAAATCGCCCTTGTTCCCAACACGACACATGGTCTTTCGCTGGTCGCGGAGGGCTATCCCTGGGAACCCGGAGACAACGTGGTGACGCTGGCCAATGAGTTCCCCTCCAACCAGTATCCGTGGCTCAATCTCGTGTCCCGCGGGGTGGAGGTTCGCCGCGTGGGCGTGGACGGAGTAGTGGTAGATCGGAGTCGGCTGGCCGACGCCTGCGATTCCCGTACGCGGATCGTCGCCGTCTCATGGGTGGGGTACGCCACGGGTTTTCGCGCCGACCCCGCCGCGCTGGCCGAAGTGGCGCACCAGGCCGGCGCCTTGCTCTGCCTCGATGCGATCCAGGGGCTCGGCGTCTTTCCCATGGACGTAAAGGCAGCGGGCGTCGACTTTCTCGCCGCCGACGGTCACAAGTGGCTGCTGGGTCCGGAGGGCGCCGGCGTCTTCTACATCCGCCGCGACCTGCTCGACCGCCTGCGGGTGTTCGGGGCCGGGTGGCACAGCGTCAAGGCGGGCCACGATTTCTCGACCATCGAGTTCGACCTTCGCGACGACGCGGCCCGGTTTGAAGGCGGTTCGCTCAACCTGATCGGGTTCGCGGGCCTGGCTGCCAGTTTGGAGATACTGTCCCGGGCGGGGTTGAGCCACGACCGCTCGCCGATTGCCGACGCGGTGTTGGACCTGGGCGAATACGCCTGCCAGCGGCTAAAGCGCATCGGCGCCACGGTTTTCAGCGACCGGACGCCCACGCACGCCTCGGGAATTGTCTCGTTTTTGCCCCGCGACGGTGAACCGGCCGTGTGGGCCTCCCGGCTGAAGGCGGCTGGCGTGGCGGTCGCCGCACGCAACGGCTGGCTGCGGGCCAGCATGCACGGGTATAACGACGAATCCGACATCGACCGCTTGATCGAAACGCTCAAGAAAGGCTGATTTATGGCAGAGAGGGATTTGCGGGTCGCCGTGTATCCCGGTTCGTTCGACCCGGTGACGCTCGGGCATCTGAACATCATCCAGCGGGCCCGGCGATTGGTGGGCCGGCTCGTGGTGGGCGTTGGCGCCAACATCGAGAAGCAGGCCCTGTTCGATCCCGACGAGCGGGTCCATCTCCTCCGCGCCGTCACGCGGGACATGGACAACGTCGAGGTGGAGGCATTTGAAGGCCTTGCGGTCGATTACGTGCGGCAGAAAGGCTCCCGGGTCATCATCCGCGGCGTCCGTCCGCTGGCCGATATGCCCGCCGAGTTCACCATCGTGATGGCCAACCGCCAACTTGACGAAGATATCGAGACGGTGTTGCTGATGGCCGACGAAGAATACGCCCACGTCTCCAGCTCCTTCGTCCGCCAAATCACGCCGTTGGCGAGCGACGAGAAACTCGCCAGGTTTCTCCCCCGCGAGATCATTCCGGAATTGCGGGCGAAAATGGCGGCGGCGGGGGGTTAACCCAGTTGATGGCACGCTGCGCAACCGTGAGGGAGTGGCCGCCGCAAATCGAAACGGAGCCACGACCGTAAGGGAGGGGCCGCAGCAGGGGTAACGGACGCGGGGGGCCGCTTCCTCACGGGCGCGGCTCGGCTCGGACACTGAGCCACTCCCTCACGGACGTGGAATGGAAGATGGTTCTCGGGCATCCAACTGCAAGCGTACTCAGCATGAACACTGCTGAGGGCAGCAGTGGCGCCCCCCATCGGCAGTGAAGATATAGGAAGCTGGGGCGCCTGTTTGGACAATGGATGAGGTTCACTTCTTCCACGTCCGCAACAGGAGGCCCCGGCGATGCGCACGGAGTAGTTTATCGCATTGGACGTACATTGTGCATTCACATCCGACCCTATTGACGTATGCGGAACCATCGGCGCGAATGAAGTTGGGACCCGCCTGGCGAGGACGTTTGTAGGGTACGCGGAGCTCTGGGACGCCAGGCGACCCCCGACCCCCAAAGCATCATGCCATCCACCGAAACCCTCCTCTGGCGCGGCGACGCCGCCACGGGGTATCTCGATCTGATCGATCAAACGCTCCTTCCCGGCGAGATCAAGCGGATCGCGTGCCGGGACGTTCAGAGCGTGTGGGAAGCGATTAAGAGCCTCCGGGTCCGCGGCGCCCCGGCGATCGGCATTGCCGCGGGGTATGGCGTGGTCGTGGCGACGCAAGCCGCTCGCGGCGAAGCAACTTCGGACTTCGCGGCGGCAGTCACGAAGGCGGCGGATGATCTCGGCGCCAGCCGCCCCACCGCGGTGAATCTTTTCTGGGCCTTGGGCCGCCAGCGCAAGAAGACCGAGGAACTCCTCGCCGCCGGCAAATCGTCCGCTCAAATCCACGATGCCCTGCTAGAAGAAGCCCGCTACATCCACGAAGACGACCGCCAGCGGTGCCGCGCGATCGGCAAGCACGGGGCCGCTTTGCTCGGGAATGCGAAAACGCTGCTTACCCACTGCAACGCCGGCGGTCTGGCCACCGCCGAGTACGGAACCGCGCTGGCCGTCTTCTTTACCATGCAGGACCAGGGCAGGGCGCCGCACGTGTACGTCGACGAAACGCGGCCGCTGCTTCAAGGCGCCCGGCTCACCGCGTGGGAACTCGTCCAGCGGGGCATCGAGGCGACGCTCATCTGCGACAACATGGCCGCCCACGTGATGCGGGACCGCGGGGTGCAGGCGGTCGTCACCGGCGCCGACCGTATCGCGGCCAACGGCGACACGGCCAACAAAATCGGCACCTACGCGTTGGCCACCCTCGCCAAGGCCCACGACATCCCCTTCTACATCGCCGCCCCGATCAGCACGTTCGACCTCTCCATCGAGACCGGCGGCGAAATCCCCATTGAAGAACGCAAAACGGAAGAGGTAAGCCACGTGCTCGGCCGCGCGGTTGCCCCCGAGGGCGTGAAGGTTTATAACCCGGCCTTCGACGTGACGCCCGCTCAACTCATCACGGCGATTATCACCGAACGGGGTGTGATTCAGCCGGTGACGCGAGAGACAATCGCCCTGACCATTGGTCAGGGAGCGGGCGGTTGAATTGCGTTCCCGGTTGAATCGGCCGAGAAAGGTCGAGCGAAATCGCGATTCAAACGCAGCCGCAAGTAGCTCGGTGTCTCCCAACTCCGACTCGTTCTCCCTGGCCAATGGTCAGGGCTATGGGGTCGCCGGTTCGGGTTCGTCGTCGTCCCCATTTTCCTCCCGCGGCACGAGCTTCACGGCGACCAACGTGTCGTCTTCATCCAGCGACATGATCCGTACGCCCTGGGTGTTGCGGCCGATGACGCTGATTTCGTTGCAGGCGATGCGTTGGATTTTGCCTCGGGCGGTCATCATCAGCACGTCGTCTTCGTCGGTGACGGAGAGGATGCCGATGACTGGACCATTGCGCCTGGTCGTTTTGATGTCGCGGAGTCCCTTGCCGCCGCGGCGCTGGGTGCGGTAGCGGGCGCCGGAGCTGGTTTCGTTTTCATCCGAATCGCCATTTTCGTCGCCATGGGCCGAGTCGTCCGTCAGTTCCTCCGGCGCCCCCGGCCCCTCTCCCTGGGGGGGAGTGGAGGCGTCGGCGACTGCGCCGCCTTGCTCCGCGCCCTCTTCTTCCGCTTCGGAATAGTTCGGTCCAAACGGCGTTCGTTTGCCGTAGCCGTTCTGGCAGACGGTGAGCAGTTGGCCTTCGGGATTTACGACAACCATGCCCACCAGCGAATCTCCTTTGACCAGGGAGATCCCCTTGACGCCGCTGGCGTTGCGGCCCATCGCGCGGGCGTCGTCCTGGCGGAAGCGGATGGCCAGGCCGCCCGCGGTGGCCAGCATCACCTCGTCGCCGTCGCGGACGAGGGCCACGTCGACCAGTTCATCTCCATCGCGCAGCTTGATGGCGATAATGCCCCGCTTCATCACGTTGCCGTACGCCTTCAGCGGCGTCTTTTTGACAAGGCCGTTCTTCGTCGCCATCAACAGGTAATCGCCGGGCCGTTCGAAGTCGCGAATCTGGAAGCAATCGGCGATGCGTTCTTCCGGCTCCATCTGCAGCACGTTGGCAATGGCCCGCCCGCGGCTCTCGCGGCTCAGGTTCGGCAGGTCGTACACCTTCTGCCAGTAGACGCGGCCCTTGTTCGTAAAGAACATCAGGTAATCGTGCGTGCTGGCGACGAAGAGATGTTCGATCGGGTCTTCGTCCTCGGTCCTGGCGCCCTTCAGGCCCTTGCCGCCGCGGCGTTGTGCCCGGTAGGTGCTGGCGGCGGTGCGTTTGATGTAGCCGCTGTGGCTGATCGAGACGACCATCGTCTCTTCTTCGATCAGGTCTTCGAGATCGATATTGCCGACCTCTTCACCGGTGATCTGAGTCCGTCGGGCGTCGCCGAAGCGGCGTTCCATCGTCGCCAGGTCGTCTTTGATGATCGCCAGGATGTTCTGCTCATCGCCGAGAATGCGGAGGAATTCCTTGATGTCGCCGAGGAGCTTGCGGTGCTCGTCGCTGAGCCGCTCCTGTTCCAGATTGACCAGCGAACCGAGCGTCATCCGTAAAATCGCGTCCGACTGCACGGGCGTTAGCCGGTATTCATCGGCCACGCCGCGTTCCTCTTGAAACTGCGCGAAGCCCTCTTCGCCAAGGGCCCGGGCGAGCATGCTCGCCGGCGTCGAAATTTCGGTTAGCCGCTGTTTCGCTTCGGCCTGCGTGGACGACGAGCGGATGATGCGAATCACTTCGTCGATGTTGGCCAGGGCGAGGAGGAGCCCTTCGACCGTGTGCTTCCGCTGCCGGGCCTTGAGCAACAGGTGCTGCGTCCGTCGGCGAATCACCTGCGCGCGGTGGCGGATGTATTCTTCGATCATCCCCTTGATCGAAAGCACCCGCGGCTTGCCGTCGACCAGGGCCAGCAGGATGATCGAGAACGAATCCTGCATCGGCGAGAACTGGTAGAGCTGGTTGAGGACGATGTCGGGATCGGCGTCCTTCTTCAGTTCCACGACCAGCCGCACCGGCTCTTCCAGATCGCTTTCGTCGCGAATCTCGCGGATGCCCTTGACCTTGCCGTCGTTGGCCAGCTCCGACATCCGGACGTAAACGCGGTCCCGTGTTTGCTGGTAGGGGATGTCGTGGACGATGATCCGCTGGCCGCCCTTCTTGGTTTCTTCAATCGTGCAGTTCGACCGGACAACGACCGCCCCGCGCCCCGTGTGATAGCCGCGGCGGATGCCGGCCCGGCCGCAGATGACACCACCGGTGGGGAAGTCGGGACCGGGCAGAATCTCCATGATCTCGTCGATGGAGACGCCGGGGTTCTCGATGACCGCCGTGATCGCCCGGCAAACCTCGCCCAGGTTGTGCGGCGGGATGCTGGTAGCCATGCCGACGGCGATGCCCTGGGCGCCGTTGACCAGCAGGTTGGGAAACCTGCTCGGCAGCACGGTCGGCTCCGTGCTGCGTTCGTCGTAGGTGGGGATGTAATCGACCGTGTCCAGCTTCAGATCGTCGAGCATCGCCGCGGCCGGGGCGGCCAGCCGCGCCTCGGTATAACGCATGGCCGCCGGCGGCAGGCCCGCGATGCTACCGAAGTTCCCTTGCTTATCGACGAGCGTGGTCCGCATCTGCCATTCCTGGGCCATGCGGACAAGCGTGGGATAAATGACGCTTTCTCCGTGCGGGTGGTAGTTACCGCTGGTGTCGCCGGAGATCTTGGCGCACTTGACGCGCGAGGCGCCGGGGCCCAGGTTCAAGTCGTTCATCGCGACGAGAATCCGCCGCTGGGAAGGCTTCAGGCCGTCGCGGGCGTCGGGCAGGGCCCGCGAAACGATGACCGACATCGCGTAGGTGAGGTAGCTGGTCTTCAGCTCATCCTCGATGGGCGTGTCGATCATCCGGCCGAGCGAGCCGTCGCCTTCATCGCCGGGCGTCGGCAGCGCGTCATCGGAAGGGGGATCCGAAGGGGGAGTGGCGGCAGCGTCGTCGGCCAACTTCGTGCTCCTCAAAAGCCAGTCCGTGGCGGCCGTGAGATTGCCAGCGGGTTGAGAGGCGGACCGGGTTTCCGGCCACCTTCGCCGCTATTCTGGGAACCGCATTCCGTGCGTCCCACCCCGCGCGCCGCCCTTGAATCGAATCCCCAATTTTAGCAGTTTCGGGGCCGGGAAACAATGATGGCAAGGCACTACCGCCCTCCGGCGAGCTTACCGCAAGTCACTGCCATATTTGAAGTTGTGCGCCGGCGCCGGGAGCTGCAAAGGACCCCACCGGCAAGATCCGCAGGCATCCTGCTATAATGTTTGGTGACGGTTCACTTCCCTCAGACCAAAGGCCTGACGACATGGTCCGCAAATTGACCCCCCACGGCGACGGGATGGCCCTGATTCTCGACCCGTCGACGCTCGCCGAGTTGAACATCACGCCAGACACCGCACTCGAATTGCGCACAGAAGACGGATGGCTCGTTGTCCGGCCGCTGTCCGAGGACGACAGCAATGCACATTTAGCAACGTCCGAAGTGGATTTCGATAGGATCGGTGAGAAGCACGGCGTCGACGGCGGGTTTATGAACACCGTGCGGGAGTCGGTCGGCGCGAACGCTCAGTGGCTCAAACGCCTGGCATGATCGAACTCACCTCGCGCGAAGAATTGCTCGCCCTGCACGAGGTTCTCATCGAGGCTTTTGGCGGCGCGATGGGGATCCGTGATGAGGGATTGCTTGACTCCGCGCTCACACAGCCTCGACAGGCTTTTGGCGGGAAGGAGTTGCATCTCGACCTGTTCTCGAAAGTCGCCGCGCTCGCCTTTTCGCTCGTCAAGAACCATCCTTTTCTTGACGGCGACAATCGCGTCGGCGCTGCTGCTATGGATGTCGTTCTTCGCCGCAATGGGTATCGCTTCGAGTGCACGGCGGATGAAGGGGAAGCCATCATCCTGCGGGTCGCATCGTCCACCTGCGGTCGCGACGAACTTCTGACATGGATCAGCGATCATGGGGTCCCTCTAAATTAGCGGCTCGTGAGCGGTTCAGAAGTGGTACTGCCACTGCGTGTAGAAGAAGTCGGCGTCGCGACCATCGACGATTTTCTCGCCGGCCCAGAAGTGCGACCAGCCGAAGAGGATGTCGGATTTCTCGCAAATCTGGTAGCTCAGGATGACGTCCAGTTCGTCGCCGAAATGCCGCTCGTCGCCAAGCTGCGCCGGCGTGCCGCCGATGCTTTGGATGATGTCCTCGTCCTCATCCGCCAGGAAGTGGTAGTACCAGAGCAGGGCCTTCGTCTTCTTGGTCGGCTTGAACGTGAACAGCACGTTCGGCGCCTGCACGTTGCGGCGGAGGACCGCGTCGATAAAGCCGAGATACTTGTGGCCCAGCGGGAAGAGATCATTGAAGCGATTGAAGTCTCCTCCGGGAACGTCGCCCGAGGCGTAGTCGTAGTAAAACCAAAGGGTCGGATCGCCGGGACAGCAGAACTTGTGCCCCAGGCCTGCCGTGACAAAATTGGCGGATTGATTCACGCCCAGCCCGCTCTGCCGGCCGAACTGTCCGCCGCCTTCCAACTCATAGAGCCAGCAACCGTGTTCGCCGTAGATGCGTCCGCCAAAGGTGTGCAGCGAGTAATCGGTGGTGGCGGGGGGCCCGCCGGTTAGCTGGTTGTCCGTTCCGAGGTAGTACAGATCGAGAACGTGATCGCCCATCGTCCGCGTCGCATAAACGCCGTACAGGGAGATGTCGTATTCGGGGCGGTCGAATCCGCCCGGGTTCGGCGGCACGAAGTTGGTGAAGAAGCCGTCCACGGCCCAGTCGTCGTTGCGGTACATGATCTTGGCGCCTTCGAACGTCCGCCGCGTGTTGGCCCAGTCGAGCGGCGAGACCAACCGCTGTTCTCCGTAGAGCAGCTCCTGTCGGCCGACCCGCAAGGTCAGGCAATCGGTAAGCTTCAGATCGGCGTAGAGGTTTTGGGCGTCGAAATCGTTTTCATCGATGATTCGCGGGACATAGTTGGGCTCCGCCCAGACATCGGCATAAAGGCCCTCAGCATACACCCGCAGCCAATCGTTGGCCTGCCAATCGGCAAAGACCCGCAGCCGGGTCAACAGGAAATCGTTTTGCGTCGCCTGAAACCGGGTGGCGCCGGCCTGCTGCCCCATGCCCTGCTCGTGGTGGCAGCGGAGGCGAATCTGCCCGCCGACGTCGAGCGTGCCCCAGCGGCCGCAGGGCCCGATCTCATGCGGCGCAAAGATCTGATCCAACCGATCGCTCAAGCGGCAACGTCGGCAAGAAGCGCCGCCGCAGTCGTGGCCGCAGCCGCGCTTGGCGTCGTCGCTTTGCGGCGGGGCATCCGGGTAAGCGACCGATTCGGACTCGGGGACCTCGGCGGGAGCCGTCTCGATGGCGCCCGGCGGGGGAAGCGGAGGTATCTCCTGGGCGGCGCCCACGCTGGTGGCCACGAGCAGCCCGATCCCCATCACGGCGGCGCCCGCGCCGCGCCGCATGGCAGATTCCATTCCACGCCGGATGTCCATCGTTTTTCCGCCTTGTGTTTGTCTTCCTGACGACGAATCGGGCAAAGATCGCCGATGCCCCAAAAATGGTTTCGTGTGTGCGATTCCGGCGGCTGGAATGTCCCCCTCATCGGCCGCAAAGCTTACCAGCGCGGCGGCCGGCCGATCCGCATGATCCCCCCAACCGCATCGCGGGCGCGGTACGATTCTCCTCGCCGCCCGATTCGGGTAAGATCGCAGAGTCATGTTAATCCGAACTTCCTACGCTTACTTCTACGTAACTGGTTATCCCGGTGGAAGTTCCGGCGAAAATGGGCGTCAGAATGTAGTCATGTATTATGCGGATAATGGTGTTGCATTGAAATGTGAGAGTC
>Ga0180438_10001661_pt1 | contig 38885 bp, 59 predicted proteins | sample SS_ome_12_FD_132455 | JGI IMG/M metagenome (GOLD analysis project Ga0180438, IMG submission 132455) | Hypersaline lake sediment archaeal communities from the Salton Sea, California, USA - SS_3_D_2 metaG | ecosystem: Environmental > Aquatic > Non-marine Saline and Alkaline > Hypersaline >... | reverse complement strand
GCAGCGATCTTGCCTTGTGAGGAGCGAATGTTTTGGATGGCCTGCAACACGCCTTTCAGAGCATCCGTCGCATTGCCGGATTCAATTTGAAAGCGCAACATCTCGGCATTCAATCCGCCTTTGCCTAGCACTTCAGCGAACTTATCAACATCCGCGGCCAGCCGCGAAAAGACTTGGGACATTGCTGTCCCGCCAACTTGGGTTGAGACCCCCGCCTCGCGTAAGGTCGCCGCTAGACCCGCTGCCTCTTGTGCTGTCACGCCTAGTAACCCGGCGATGCCGCCCATGCGTTGCATGATGTCAAGAATCTGTTGCGCCGTGGCAACCGTAGAATTCCCGAGCACAGTCACCGAACTTGCAATGTTTTCAAGTTCATCAACGTTCAAATTGTAGAGGTTCGACAGAATCCCTAAGAACTCGGCGGCTTTCGAGGAGGAAAACCCAAAGGCGACACTCAACTTGGCTGTCGTGGCTGTTAAATTCAGGAAGGCTTCTTCCCCGACCTGTTGGGCGCTAAAGCCTAATTGCCCGAGGATACCAGTAATTTTCGCAAGTTCATCCGCCGCGACCCCAGCATTGAGTTCGGCTTCCCCAAATCGGGCGGACAATTGAATCAGACTATCCCCCAGGGCCAGCGTCTCTTCCCGGCTCAAGTTCATTGTTCGGCGGGCATGTCCAAGAGTATCTTCAAATTTGGCAAAGTTTGCTCCGGCTTCAACACTGAATTCTAGCAGCTTTTGGCCAAGGTTGATGAATGCCTCGGCAAGCCGATATGTACTCTTCTCATTCTTCTCCAGGACATCACCCCACTGCTCCGCCTTCTTTTTGGCGTCGCCGTCATCCCAGATAATTTCATGAATCAGCGTATCTTTTGTTTGTGCCATGCTATGTCCTTAAAAACACCTTGCGTTGAAGGTCTCGCAATTTTTTGAGGGTTGCGTCAGTAAATTGCACGGTTCTGCGAATCGGCAAGCGGACTGTACCAAAATGATGATACTTGGCATACATCGGCCCGAAAATCTGATTAATATGCTTGCGGCCCCGGTGTGTCCAGGTCATGGCGGTGCGTTCTAGCCGGGCGCGCATTCGTCCCGTTTTCCACAAGATCGGCCACGGGTACTGATGGGCGCGTTTCGGCCATTTCTGCGGGGTCCCTTTTCGATCAAAATTCTGACTGATGCCTTCGCGTGAAATAATCTCAGCTGCCTGATCAAAGAGGGTTGAATGTTGCCCGGAAAAGGTTGTTCCATAGGATTTCCATCTATTTTTCGCCTTCCGGTAGCCGTCTGTTTTCATGTTGATGGGCATCTGCCTCTCCTACGATTCGTAAAATCATCGTGAGCATCTCAAACGCTTTCGCGAATGGAATGCCATATTCCTGACAGAACTTGTCAATGAGTCGATGGTCAAGGGTTTGTGCCGTGGAGTAGGGCGCCACGACATTGAAAAATGCGAGCCAAGCACTCAGCCGAGGGGACAGAATACGGGGATCCCCATGCTTGCTACAGGGATATGTTTCAATGTAGTGCCGCATGTGCAGCGCCGGAATTTTGTTGGCAATTGCCTCTTCATGACACTCTTCACACATCTCCCGATTGTCTCGGCGGAGCCACAACACAAACCGTCTTAGTTTTTTTCATCGTCTTTCAGTTCGAGCAGTCGATCATCACCCAGAAAGAAGGCCCGGAGTTTACGCGCCAGCCGTGCGGCAAACAAGAGTTCTTTGTGCACGAGTGCAAGCATCGCCTCCTTTGAGGGTTTTGTCAGAATATTCCGACTTTCTAAATAGCCTTCTCTCAAAATGACTTCACAGAACTTTGGAAAGTCATTCACGGCCCGGCCCTCACTGCCATCTTTGATCGAATAGCGCGGACTCGCGATATACTTGTCATCCGCCTCGACAAACTTTTCACGTAACGTATCCGTGACCCGTAAGGTCAGTGAGACGCTTTCCTTCTTGCCATCTGTTTCAAGATACCCGAGAATGATTTCTTCCGTTTTCGGGCTCTGATCAAGGATGGCTTCTGTGTCAAATAAAGCCATATCCCCTCCTTTAGAAGGCCGCCAGTACAATCTCGTATTCATCACCAAGCGTGGCATCTTTGGCCGCCTGGCTGGTGACCGATTGAGTCATGATGTCATTGTTATTCAAAGAGACGGTTTGGTTGACAGCTTTCGAGACATACAATGCGAGAATATTATTCTGGTCATCGCCTGCAATATCACCAAAGATCGCCAGGAAGGATCGCCCGACCGCATTATCACGCATCAGAAATTGTTCCCAGGACTGAAAGTACGGCTCTGAGTCAATCGTAATCGTCCGTCCGACATTCGTCAGCCCTGTTTTCCCATACGTGGAAAACATACATTTCTGCGGGGTCACCGGGCAGGACATCGTCACCGAGAGAGTCTCACCGACATCAGCACAGCCCGACCGCAGAATATACGCGGTTTCTGTGGCCGTGCCAGCGCCTGACAGTGCGCCGTGGGTAATTGTAAGATTGCCCCCGGCATCCCCAGAGACATCCGTAATCGCCTTAATTTCCCAGACACTCGATCCCGTATCGACGACAATGTCATCACCAACGCGCACATCAAAGTTTGGCGCGAGTAGGACAGTTTCTGTCGTAGTGGGCGTCCCAGTAATCGTGCCAGCGACCTTTGACCAGCCATCCATATTGAGACATGTCACCTCTGGCGTGGTGTCATCATAATTGGGAGTGACGCCCTGAGCTGTCGTGTCATACAGGGGTTCTAGCGCCACGCTTGTGAAAGTCAAATCACAATGCCCTCCCACGGTCGCATTGAGCACCATTTCTCGCGTCTTGCACGAGGTTAAGCGAACGCGTTTCCCCTGCGATGCGCCAAAATAGCCATACGCGGTAAAAAAGGGATGGTCAGGCGAACTCGTGAGCATCCAGTTAACGCCACATTTGAACTCATCATCTTCTGAGGGAATGGCACTGAGCGGCGTATCTAGTGTCAAATTCGGAGTGGACCAGACAGACACCCGACGAACTTCCCCCTGTGTGGGGAAATACAACAACATGCCAGCCGCCAAGGAAGCGCCCCCTGTTTTGACTGGAATCGTCATCGCTGTAGCTCCCGTGTCAATCGTGCCAGAGGTCGCCCGCAGTTCCGTGCCGAACAGACTCTTCGCGAGCATCTGCCAATCAGGCCCATGGGTACTGAGTGTCCCAATTCCCCGCATTTTGGTTGGAATCGTAATCCCCAGGTCATCTGACCACATCCCCGCTTCCGGGGCATCCAGGGTAAATGATCCGGACATCATGCCGCCTGGAATACTCTCACGGTCAAGGGTGAATTGTGCGCCTTCTTCCGAGGTCATGATCGCCCCGTTTGCAGTTTCGGCCACTGGCGTTCCTTCGGTACTTTCTTCTTCGAGGCTCACACGTTGTGAGCGTAAGACAATTTTTTCAACGGCCATAATGTGGCCCTCCTCTTATGGTAATGATCGCGTATCCGTATACTCGTAAGTATACACTAAGGATGCGCCCCCATTGAGTCGTTCAGCAAACTCAATATCCGTGGGGAGCGAAAAATCTTTGCTCGTGAAATGAATTAAGAGATTCGACTGTCCAAGGTGATTCTGCCAAAACACCTCATGAATGAGATTAATTAACTCAGCAGCCGTTTTCTGTCGATACCGACCGGCTTGCGCCGTGTAGACTTGCCATTCAACGGGACACTGATAGCGCGTCATACAAGCGGGAATAGACACGACATCTCCTGTGATCGGAAGCATTCGCACCCGACACGCCGGAAATGCCGTGCCAAAGTCAGGCGGCATATCATACTCGGTACGCATGACGTAATACTGAGCAATCGCTTCCAGGGCAAACCCGTCAAGTGTCTGCTCGGCCATGCGCTGATCGATGGCATCAAGCAAATCGATGTCAGGATTTGTCACCATTACTCGCCATAGCCTCCAATGATATTCCAGTCTGTGCCGCCGGTATCATAGACGACCTCGACTGCTTCCCCGTCGGCATCCATCGTATAGGAGGCTGCCTCATCAATGGTATCAGACCCTTCAGTTGCCACGACGATATTATTCGTATTCGCGTTCAAATCGCCATCTTTGATGACAATCCATGTCCCATCAGCGGGGGTGTCTGGCAGAAAGATCGTTGAGGCGGCGGTATCAGAATACTCAGAAATATAGACGGAGGACTTGCCGGTGCTGGACATCGTATAACTCTGCGCCGAGATAGTCGTGGACGGATATGTGGCCCAGCCACCGACAGTGAGATCATCTGTAACAGAGAGATCCGCAGAGGCTGTCACGCCCCCTGATGCGGTCAATGTGATCGTAGTCTCTGTAATATCCAGATCTGTTGCACTAGTTGCATTATCGAGGGTTGCACTATTGACCAGAGTCACGATGCCAGTGGATCCGAGACTCATCTTGGTCGCAGCGGCGGCCCCAGCGGCCATGTGCATGAAATCGAGAGCGAAATCTTCACTCGCTCCCGTGACATCAGTTGTTCTGGCGGCAAGTCGAACGCCGACCTCATTATTTCCTGCTGCTGTCTCCGCGCCTAAATCAAGGGATCCCCCGATGCCCGCCGCAGGCGTGCCTGTACTCGTTCGGGTTAAGGTTTGGACCGTTTCCACGCTATCTGTTGTCGCGAAATCCCGCGTTAGCGTGGCCGGGGACGTTGTCTCAAATTTGAGGCTCACGCCATCGGATGACGCCGCCATATTGTCGCGCAACCACTGTGCGATAAAGGCAGATTGCGCCATAATCCATTGTGGACGCGTCACAAACATACTCCCAGCAAAGGCGACGATTAAAATAGTGACAATAATAATTTTATCTCGTGTTCTCATAGATATTCATAGGCGCACGGATCACAATCTCCTGCCTCAGCCTCAGCCTCTGTACAGTCAAGATATTGCACCCGTGCGGTTTCATTCTGTTGACCTGACACATAATCTATCCCAGGAATCATCAGTGTATAGGTTGCCACCTTTTCGAGCTTTGCAATGGTTTCCTCATAACGACGTACGGCGACGGGGTGCGCGGCATTATTCCCGGAGAGGGAATGATACAACGTCAACCAGTCGGAGACAGTCCCGACCCATTCAGGTCGGGTGTCTGTATTCCATGCGTCACAAATCGTACTGCCATAGCGGGGCTCGACATACGACAAGATTTCATCTTTCGCTTCTTGTCGAGCGGCATCAAAGGCATCTGCATCAATGCTGCCGTCTTGATCCTCATCAAGCCACCATTGGAGCACGAGCGCATCAGCTTTGATCTGCACGGATGCCTGGGTTGAAAAATACGCCTCAGCCATGATTAATTGACCCCTGAGAGCAATTGACCATACGATTTCGCATACGGTTTATACTGGTTGAAATACCCAGCACTCAGCTTCAACTCGCCGGTCATGCCTTTCAACTCATCATAGGTTTCTTTCATAATCCAACCACTCGGATCCGTCACCGGAGCAAAGACATATTCATGTCCCCAGGTCGGACGTTGCACCCGTGAGCCGGTTGCTTGTGGATTCACCAACCCCACCCAGACATAATCACCCCACAATGCGCCTTTGGTTTGACTGGCTACAGGCAGATCTGCCGTGGCTGCTGTCACGGCTTGCGCACGGGACACGATGACTTCCAGCCCGAAACACATGGACAGATACTGCTGTGTGACACGGGCACTCATCTGATCACGATCTGCCGCCGTTACACTGCCGAAATCGAGAATCTGTGAATTATTCATCAAATCCTTCATCGTCAGCCAGCTAAAGGCAATATGTGTGGCAAACGGATTTTCGTATTTCAGAAAGTTCACATCCGTAATCGGCGTGCCGTTCGTGGCATCTGACCAGGCCGAACTCCCTGCAAAATCCCCGGCGCCAATCGTATGCACGTTGGCGGCATCATAATTATTGGTCGTATCGGCAATGGCAGTCACGGCAGCAATCTCTTTATTGATCATCGCCATGTGAATAATGTATTCCCAGCCATGTTGCCGATATTCTTCTGCCGAGTTGAACCCATGTGATTTATAATCTTCCAAATCACTCACATCAATCGGGTAACTTCGACCTCTGACCTGGCAATCCCAGGTGACTTCACTATCTGACACATCGACATTTAACGGATAGCCGTCTTTGCCGAGACGGAAGTCATAGCGTTGATACCACATCGTCGATGCGTCCACATAATAACTTCCTTTTTTGGACGGTTTGGGTTGGCGGACAAAAATTTGGTCAGCGACGAACCATTCATCAGGATCGTAATACGCCAGAGCCATGTCCACCGCATCAGGGACTCGATAGGTAAAACTCATGGTTTATGTCTCCTTTTGTGGTCCGATTTCTGCCTGAACAAGACAATAGCCATGCTCGGTGGATTGTGCTGTCAGGGCAGTACCGACTTTATATTTGGTGGCCGTCAACACCTTGACGTGTCCAGTGGCCGATTCACACATCAATTCATCTCCAATTGAGATCGCTTCAGCCACAGGAACCCAGAAGAGTTCTCCGCGCGCGACGCGGGCTTCTTCAGCCGCTGCGGTGGTGGACTCATAAATAAATCCATAAATCGCGGCACCATCCGCCGCAGGGAGTTTCACTTCCCCGTATTCATCCCCGGTCGCTACAACACAGAGGGCTGTCCCGGCGGCCACAGTGATCGCGGCTTCTGTTTTAGCAAACACGACCTGATGAGGGTCAATGCGATTTCCATAGGCATTTCCCATGATTATTCCCCTCCTTCGGCATTACGCAGCTTGGTAATCTTGTCGAGAATATCATTCGACTTCGAGGCCCATTGTGCGCGGGCTTGCCAATAGTCCATGTCCTTCCCCTGAGCTTTCGCTTCGGCCTGAAACTTTTTAATTTCAGCTTCCTGGCGTTCGTACTCAGTCAACGTGGGCTCAGTGTGTTTTCCCGTCGGGAGGTCAGATGACTCCGGCACAAACAAGGCATCCTTGTCTTTGGCAAGCTTCAAGATGTGTTCAAGACTTGTCAAATACGCCTGGTCAGTGGGCACCGGATCTGCATCCTCCGAAAATTTCACAACGCCATTCTCTGCCACTACGACAGGCCGAATCGCCTCCAGCGCCGCGGGCGTCAAATGGTATTCGTTCTCCAGTTTCAGAAGCGTGGCCTCAGTTTTTGTGGCCTTATTCTCCTGTTGTAACTTGAGAACCTCTGAGGAAAGGGCATCATTTTGTCCTTTCATCTCATCGACAACTCCCTTGAGAGTGGTGTTTTCTTTCTGTACTTGTTCCAGGGCTTCGAGACGGCCTTTCATCGCTGCGAACTCCTGGAATTCCTCACGGGAGAGCTTGACTGTACTGGCTTCTTGTGCATCTGCCATAATATCAGTCTCCTTTGTCTCATGATTAATAATATCTGGTACGTCACAGCGCACCGTCTGAATGCCCATCTCATCACGAGAGAGCTTGACACTATACCCCGGTTCCTGGGGCACAGCCGGATCTGTGTTTGCGCCCAAAAACGCCACAGACCGCAACACCACCGGATACACTTCCCCGGTGTCTGGATTTTCAAAATTCGGGAGGAGTTCGGCACTTCGATACGGGAACCCTTCGGCTAAGAGTTTCGCCAGGTCGGGGTCCACATGATCAAAGCGGACAAAACTCCATTCTTCGGCGTTGAACAGCCGAGTTTCTGGGGTCATTGTGACTCCTGCGGCCCAGTCGTGCAATTTCGAGCCGGCGATGTCTGTCGGAAAGTGCCGCAAATGAATAAACGGCGGGACCGGCTCAGTATTAAAGCGTGCATTCTTTTCGCCTCGGTATTGCCCAGTTTGTTGCGCCTCTAAGAGATACGGCATGGCTTTGAGCGTATCACTAACCAGACCAGGAATATCTTTGATCGCCAGGCCATTAAAAACCCCTGGTTTCAAAATCGGCACATCTAATGTTGCCATATGTTGGGCTTCCTCCTTATAGCCACTCCCTTCAATCGCTGCCCCCTGAAGATAGGCTTTCCGTTTCGCTTCATCATCAGAGCCTTCTTCGCTCGCAAGATAGCATTTCCCAGAGTCGCCATATTGCCACCCTTGCTCTCCATCACGTTGACATCGTTGGACAGGCATTATTGCGCCTCCGCTTGACGGCCCACGATATAATATTTATATGTTTCCCCCGGCATGGTCGTTGGAATTTCACTTTCTGGCGTCAAGTCATACAAATTGTAAACAGGTTCAAGCCAGCCCCGATCCCCAAAATCTGACGGAGGGTCAAGCACCTCCCACCGGGGGTCGTGTTTAGGCAAGGTAATGTCCGCCCATAGTCGGGAAATCGGGCGGGTCCGGTCATCGAGAATGGCCTTTATTCGAAACCCTATCACATCAGGGGTTTCTTTGATGGCCTGATTCACGGCCGTTTGCCGGGCTTGTCGAAACGAGACAAGCAAGTCTGTTCGGATCGTGGGCGTCATGTTGATTCCATGCTGTTGAAAGATTGCAATGGCTGAATCATAATAAGCTTTCCAGGCATCAGCTTCTGTGGGGGCGTCCAATGTCGGAATCAAGGCATCTCGCAAAGCAATCAAAATAGAAAGTTCATTGTCAAAAGACCGTAATTGTTTAATCGAAAAGACTCCCTTGCTCTCCCCTTCGTTCAGGTCTTGAAATCGCTTAACGGGGAAATCTGCTAGAATTGCTTTCGCCCGCTCAGCTACCGTCTGATAAATTTCAGGATTCGGGGATGTTTCCGGGAAATGTTCATACCCTGCCGGGATCGCCACAGGTGGTGTAGGTGCGTTCTCTTCCTCATCCTCTGCCTGTAATTTGACTAGGGCTTCTTTCGCAATCGGGGACGGTGAGGATGGTTGCTCTTCAGTCAAGAGATCCTGGCTGTCCGGTGTGGTCGGGGCGCTATACTCTTCTGAAATCAATTGCATTTTCGGATAGATGTCCGTTTGCAACCAATTGAAATCACAAAACCGCCGGATGACTTGCTCCGTAAAGGCCACCGAGATTTCAGCGGCATCCCGTTGTTCGAGCCCGGCTTCTTGTCGCACCTGGGTACTTTCAGCCATGCTCCGTGAGCCAAATTTGCCCTCTTTCAATGTCAAGGGACTACCGGTCAAGACGACAGAAATTTGTGATTTGAGTTCATCAATGTATTCCCGGAACACATCAGCATCAACTTCGACATTGAGTTGCTCAATGCGATTCCCATCATCCGCGCCGATGCCGCCATAAATCATCGTGATAGTATCAGACCCCATCTCCCGTAAAGCTGTCTGATAGGCAGTGCGCTCAGTCTCGGCGCTTGCCCCTAGGAGGGCTGACCCATAATAGCCGATAATATGGCCGTGCCCATGGCGTTGCGCTCCACGGCCCCAGGACTTTTCCGCATCGGCTCGCCGGGGTTCGGCATCGCGTAAGGGTTCGAGTTCCGAAATGCCATTCTTGTCCGCAAACAGCCGCTGATTGGTCACGATCAGAAACCGCCGTTCATCGACCGGTTCAAAGGTCTTCATGCGGACCCCGCGATCATTGACTCGCTGCACATACAATCCTGGCTCGTATCCCTGGGGGTTATACTCAAAGAGCGTCGGATCCACATGCTTAAACCCATCAATGACGAATTTCCCGGCATAGTCCCCTTCAGTTTCTTTCACCCACAGAATTTCATGCACGGATTTCTTGAGAAGGAGTTTCGCATAACAGATTTCTTTAAGCACGTGCGCCATTGTGCCCTCATGCAATCGGCTGTCAAAGAGCCAGCGCGTGGCGTCAAGCTGCTCCGAGGCAACTTCATTCCCCTCAAGATCCAGGCTTTGCACTTGAGCAGGGGAGGTCAACTGTCCGGCCTCATCTTTGGTCGGACTCGCGCCAGTCCATTTGCCAGAGAGATCCCGAAAGCGGACCCCGGCCCAGATATACGGCGTAAAAAACATGTCCCAAAGATCAGTATCAGACTTTTGTGTGAGGCAGGTCTCTGAAGCACCAAAGGCCGTTGTCTTGCATTTGACCGACACCGTCGGCGCGTTTTTCTTGCCAAGACGCCCGAACCAATCGACAATCGGGCGCAATAAAGAACGAACAGGGTATTTCGGCTGTGGCATACTTTCAAAATACAACAGGGTGACAGTTTTTGTCAAGTGTTTGAACAAAAATGTAAGAATAACTTTTTTGTCTGTTTGACAAATTCTAGAGGAAATATTATGCTAGTCCAGCATGAAAGGAGGTGAGGATTATGGGACCACGTGAACTCCGTGAACGAATCACAGCCTTAGAAAAAAAATTGGATGAGGTATTTAAACGGGTGGAGGCGCTTGAGAAGAAACCAGCCCCGGCCAAAGACCGCAAACGGACTGAAGTCAAAACCGATTAATGCCGCTTGCGATAGATACGGACATAGAGCCGGTTCATTTCTGCATAGGCCGGATCGGCTCTATAGGCTTGTTGATATTTAACGATCTCCTCATGATGGTCATGCTGATATTTCCTCTGATAACAGGCATCACACAGCCCCTTGGCATGGAGTGTTGACACCTGATGCTTCCCTCGTAAGTATCCTTGACAGAGCATACTCATTTCCTCACTGAAATAATCTGATAGATTTGTTGGTTGAGATAGCCAAATTCCTGGACACAGCCGTATCGGATACAGTCCATGCAATGATCATGTTCTGGGACTGGTGTTTCGGCTTTCTCTCCTGGTTTCAACATCCCCCGCTTATCTCGATCTGGCCGTTTATACTTTTTGAATTCTTTGCGCGTCTCGACACACTGCGGAAAAATCATGAGCCGGGGTTTGCCATCTGATTGAATTTTCAGCAGACTCTCTACGACTTCAATTCCGGCGATAATGCCACTACTGGTTTGTTTGGTCGGATGGTGTTTGATGGCCGGAATCGAATGAATGCGCTTGTCCCCAAATCGGGGATTTGCATATTCCAAGCGAAGTTGCGCATCATGGTCAGAAATCGTAATCAGCCGAGGGCGCAAGGTCGTATCCTTGAGCTTTATTCGTCCCCATTGTTCCCACATCTGCTCGATATGATATTCAACGAGCCGGTTGGCCTGATAATATTCATCAATGACATACATCCGCCAGCCATCTGTTGCCAAAATTAGGCTGACCGTTGGATGCACTTTCCCAAAGTCAATCACCCGATACATCTTCCAATCGCTCGGAATCGGAAAGGGGTCACAGAGATGCGTCGCATCAGAGTAATCAGGATACACGAGCCCCTCTGCGCCCATCATTTCGCCATAAATACGAACACGAAGCGCCCGTTCCCCTAGCATCGCCATCCACATGTCAATTTCTTCTTGACTGATATGTGGATTTTCGAAGAGGGACATAGGTTTGTCTGGAGTCCAGTATGCAAACTCTGTCGGGTCATGGCCCTTGTCGATCAATTCTTCAAGATAGTCGTAGCCCTCAATAGGAGTGTAACTATAGCCAATTCTTGCTTTATGGGCCAATGTCCCGCGATAGACTTCAAGCCAAATATCATATGGGGCCTCTTCGTCAAAATGCACATAATCCCAAATAGCGCCCTGATGCGCACTTCGTCCCTGGTCATAGCTCCCAAAAAAAATCTTATATCCGTTGGCGTTCAATTTCATCATCTGTGGAATTTCTAAGGCTCGGTTTTGCCAGGCCACAGTATATTCTTGAGGATGAAGTTGTTCGCGATAGTGTTTCCACAATTGCTTGCCAATATCTTTGTACGTATTCGTCAGGGCAAGACCCTGACAGCCCGGAGGCATCGCCCGTCCCTTACTGACATGGTCGTGGGCCGCCGTGGTAGTTTTCCCGGATTGATTGCCTCCAGGAAGGATGTTGACCTTCGCAGAAGAGGCATGGAATTGAGCGGCCTTGACATTGACCGGCGTATAGGCGGGCGGAGCAAAGGTTGAGGGCAGAAAACAGGCCGTCTGGTGGATGCGTGTTCCGGCGGTACGACAATACGTAGCTAAACTCATACACCCCCCAATGGCAAGACGAACTGATCGCGTTTTGGTTCATAACTGCCGGCCTGAGCGAGGGCATCTTCTTGCATCCAGGTCAAGACCTTGGTTGCAGTCGTTCGCTCCTCTTCGGTGAAGACAGAGCAGAACGGGAGATCAGCCTTGATTTGTTCCATCACTTCGATACGGGATTTGACTTCCCAAAATTTGGCATTCTCAATGGCCATCTGGACGGTGCGAATGATGAGATGACAGGCTTGTGCCAAGTCTTTGAGGTCATAGAGGGAGTGGTCTTTTTTGACATCCCGCGTCACACGCGGCAACACGACTGACAAGTCATAGATCGCTCGTTGAAAGTTTTCCAGCGTCTTGTCAAACGTGGCGGCTTTCATCATTTAGGAGGTCGGCGCCCACTGATTGATCAGGAGCGTGCCACGCAAGATCGGATCCTCTTCGCCTGTCTCCTTGACCCCTCGCAAAACATACACCCCTTTTTTCTGCGTAAGGGCATCGATGAGCGTGGCGACATCAGCCTTGGCAATATAGCGGGCAATTGTGCCTGCTGCTCCACCAGAGGTCAAGCGCCCATTCGTGGTGGTCATTGAAAAGACGGTGGACGTGTCCCACCAATTATTTTTGATGTCAAGATACAGGGAGGCATACACGCTCAAATCATAGGGCAAGAGCGTATCTTTGTAGCGCAAGGTCAACGTAGGCGGGTCATATGTAGCATCTTCTTCAACTGTCATTTGCAATACACCGGGTAACATAACCAATTTCTCCTTGTGTCAAACGGTTTGTTTTAATGTACAACAAATGACACTTTTGTCAAGTTTTTAGTTCATTTCCGATACAACGCCACCCAAATTTAGGCCGCGTCTTTTTTGTCGAACTCCTTGGCATTCCACAGCAATCTCAAGTTGATCAATCCCCCTTCCCCATTATCAGGGGGAGTAAACGTATATTGATAGGTGGCTAAATAAACACCTGGGGATTCCTCAATATCATAAAATTGATTCTCTTCGTCTTCCTGAAGGCATTCAAGCAACCCATCATTCTGTTCTGTTCTCTCTGGTGTCTGTAATACGCACCAGTTTTGGTGTTCGCCAATAGCAATTATAATATTCTCTATGGTTCCACATGAACCATGGTCCACATATTCAAAAATGATCATTTATATAACCTTCCAAACAGATAACAAATTATTATCATGACACCATTCATGAATATCACAAACGGCATCGATACTGATCAAGCCGGGTCTGAAGATTTTGTTTGACGATGTCCAGCACGTGCTCATCATCACGAATCACAGCAGCGACAACGACCAACTGCTTATATAGTCGCCGTCGCCGCCGCCAGGTGTTCGCCTGAAGAAATCTCAGGCTCAGGGTGTTCCATCGCTCAAACGCCTTACTTGTCGTCATCGTGATGGAGCATCTCCAGATAATATGCGACTTTTTCTCGCAACGTGGGATCCCCAATGGTGCGTGGCAATCCAGTCTCTTCACTCGGAGGGGTTCCTTTTTCCAGGGCGTCCTCTTGTCGCAGAATTTCGTGATAGATCGCAAACATCTCTTCAAAGACCTGATACTGCCGGTCTTCAAACTTCTTAAAGTCTGCGGTCAATTGATTGATCGCCTCGCCACTTTCCACCCCCAAGGCATACAATTGTTTGTTGCGCTCTTCGCGTTCGGTGACAAAGGCATGAATTTTCGGCATGTAATTTTTGAATAACAGATTGACAAGTTTTTTAATCATTCGCTTTCTCCTTATCGCAAGATGACTCTGGCTCGTTGTGAGTGTATGCAAACGCGGGAAAGAGGGACCGCAATTGTTGGCACTTCCCCACAATACTGACAGGGCTTGAGCGTATAGTTACTCATCATGAATTGCCCTCCAAGCCTGTGTTTCGTGTCCCTCAGCCTGCTCCTGCTCTTCTTTGTAGCGTTGCAACAGCTTGGCGAATTCATCCGCCTGTTTCTGCGGCACAGGAATCACCCGTAGAACCCCTGCTCCCCAGTAATAGGCGAGCACCTGACAGGAAAGTGCCGCGAGGTCTCCTAGTTTTTTGTCTTGTGCCTTTGTGAGGCGCAAGAGAGTTGATTCTATCATTCATAGCCTCCATACTGTTTGCCCCACAATGCAATGAGCAGCGCATCGCTTTTGCCGTGGTCTTTCGTCTTGCGGCGAAAATCCAGATGACTAAAGAGCCGTTGCGCTGCCATGCGAGAGCGGGTTTTGGTATCCGGGCCATCGATGGACACCAGCATTTTCTTTTGCCATTGCTTCGGGGAGATCACTACAAATGCAATCGTATAGATGCGCTGAAAGGCTACGACCAGCCCTCGCAGTTCGCCATAATGGGCCATCAATTTTGCGGTACTCACCAGCCCCTGTTTGGGGTATGCCTGTTGTTTTTCCAACAGGACCACACAAGGTCCGACGGTGTACCAATCACACAATTGATCACGAATGTCATACGGTGTCAAGTCCTGGAGGCTCACCACCTGAGCGCCGCCAAGATCCCCTGCGGGGAGGAAGGCCATCCCCCCCGGTGATTGTTGTGATAAACCTGGGTCAATCCCAATATAATTCATGATTGTTTTCTCCGAATCTCTGCCACCGGCGGATACCGCTTTGTGTAGCGTTTCGCCCGTGCCCGTTTCCGCCTGAGTTCTGCTTTTTTGTGGTTCATCGCTTTGGTATTCATACTGTCCCCCCCGTTGCCTCAAGATAGAGGCGTTGACATTCGTTCCAGTCTTCTTGATCACGCGCTGCCCGAAAAGCATCGCCATCACCCTCCGCGTCAATCAGTTCATCCAACCACAGCGCCAGTGTGGCCTCATCCGGCTGGGCGATCTGAGGCTGAGCCGCCGTCAGCTCTTTGTTCAGTTTCGTGATCATCGCCGTGATCGTTTTATCCGAAACCGACTTGCCATTGGACATCTGCCCGGACTCCAACCAACCATCCACCTCATCCAGGCGGGCCCCCGTCCAGGCTCCCCGTTCAATCCCTTGTCGCAGGACCATATGCAAATCGTGGATCAGGGTGTCATCATAGGACAGGGGGTCCGGGGGGATGTCCTTCTCATCCGTCTCTGTCTCAATGGCATCCCCTGTAAGTTCCCCTTCATGATAGATGCGACTCTCAAAGACATCCGGACAAAACCGGGCCACGCCATTCGTCATCGCGCGGGCAAACAGCATCATATCCGGGTAATTCTTCCAATTATCCCGACCGGTCAAGCCGGCCTGTTTTGCATCATCCAATGTATAGGTCGAGATGCCTAGGACTTCCCAGCGTCCTGTGCGCTTCGAGATGCTCCAGAACTCGATGACACATTGTTGCCGGGTGGATTCTTTGACCTGATAATCATACCGGGCTGACCGCTTGACCGCGGTGGCATGCATGTCTGCGCCCAATTCAACGCGCGTGCCGCCCTTGCCAGGGATGAGATGAATCCCTGACATCGAGGTGAATGGGCCGAAGCCATTCTCAGCCCCAGCCATGATTTTGACTTGCGCTTGCGCCGCGCTCGTCACGTTCGGAAACAATTTCGATTCATAAAACACTTGGCCGAGTTGCGAGATTCCCATGTCCAGCATGGGAACCTGTGAGTCATACTTCTGTAATGTGTTCATCATGTCCCTCCTTAGTTAAAGTTCACGAGCCGGGCATCAATTGCCCGATGACACTCGCCACATTCATAATACTGGAAACTTTCATCTGCCGGAGCTGACACTAAGGTCATCGAGGCGGCTGGGTGAGCCGCCTCCCCTTGCCCAGTACACGTCGGGGTCTGTTTCATCTTGCGATAGTCTGCCAGTCGCACCGGCGCTTTCTTTTTGAACAGCTTTTCCAGGCTTGGCTGTTCATGGTTCAGCACAAAATCGAGATGGGCTTTCGTCTCTTGCATCATGCGGATCGTGTACGGCTTGACCGTACATTCATAGTATCGTGTCGTAGGGTCCGTATCGCCATTGTAGGCGATGGCTTTCAAATGAGAAGGGATTCCGTCAAGCCGTGTCGGCCCGACCCAAGTCAAGACATCTGGAAACGCAATGCGCTCCCAATGCGGATCCGGGTCATCCTCTGCCACGAGCGCCCAGTCCCCCTGTTTCTCTTTCAAGATCAGGGCCACTTTCGTCAAGAACAGCTTCTCGGCTTGCTTGACGGCCGTGCCCATGTAATAGCAAGCCGTATGGATGCGCGTCGGCAAATAGCTGGACACATCCCCCGGCACGGTATGCCAGTTCTGTTTGTAATGGAATTCACCGACCGCAATCGGCTGATTGCACCGGCGGCACGTCCACGGCTTGCGAGGCTGTTTCACCTCATGCAACGTACCCCACTCTCCCTCTTTGCGATTGACTTTGACTGATTGTCCATGTTCAAGTATCATGGTGTTTCCTCTTAGTTCAATGTTTATAATTCGTCTTCTACTACTCTCTTTATATGCAAGCCTCATGCCAGCATTACTGATACCAATACATTCTCACAATCCTGGCCCCTTCAAAGAATTATTTTGAAACCATATTTTTCGACATTTCTTTGATCATTGTGGGATCTGCGTATCCCCGACTTTTGGAGTGTGGCCGAAGGTATCCTTCTGCAATCATTTTTTTATCATTCGGATGAATCTGTTCCTCTTCAAGAAAGAGACACACTTCATAAAATTGTTTTTCCCGATCCTTAGCATCGGGAAGGGGGAGAAGCATTTCAGGAGCATTCTTCATCAACCATTCGGTTGAAGTAAGAATCTTTCCGACCTTTACATCATCTAAAAGATTGGAATAGAAACTCTGAAAGTCCTGATTATTCTCAAAAATCAGGACAGGACTTTGATCGATCCCATATGATTTGAAACTGTATGCTTGGGATCGATCTAATAGCCATCGTTCCACGATTCCCCGGATACATGGGGACATTCCGCTTTGAATTCTTACATATTTTTTCATAATAATCTCCTGGTGATTAGGTAGCTTTCAGGCTCTTCATCTTCAAAGTAGCATAGAATGCTACCTTATGGGGACGGCAGTAAAATCGAGTCACGCGATCCCCAAAATATCCATACTCTTTTGCCTCAACTGGTTTACCACATTTGAGGCATTTCCCGTTGCCATTCCCATCTGGAATGGGGATGGACTTTTTGATTTCTGCTTGTGCTTTCATAGGAATTCTCCTCCTTATTTATACTTTGCGGCCATTCCGGACCACCCAGGCAGCTTGTGTCTCGGTGGACGAGTGTTCCGCCCTCCAATTCACATTAACCCAGCCCATCTTTGCCATTGTCTGTGCTGTCTGCTCCGCTTCTTGTGCGGACCTAACTGTCACAGATTCCCATGCTGAATTTGCTGTTTTCTGTCCGTTTACTTCCCATTTGCGGCTGTTCATGGTGTTTCTCCTTGTTGAATGATTCTTATTTTGTGTTCACTTACACTTATATATAATGCAAATCTCATGCAAACTCCTGTGAATGCACACAAAATTCTTGCATTTTTTTGAATCTTTTTTTCTATGCGGTATAAGTCATGACATTCTCATGACTTATAGATCATAGTCTGTAAAAAAAGTTCTCCACAGGCCATGTCAACATTGTTGACATTTCAAAAAAGCCTCAAAAGCATGTCAAATTGTGACATGTTTTGTCACATGCTATGCAGGTCATTGCATAGTGCTCTTGCCTAGTGCCATAGGCAATCCCAGGCTTTTGAAAGCGCCTGACAAACATGGGGTGTCAGAAAGTGTCACTTTCTTCCGGCGGCGGATCAATCAAATCCCAATGCTCCTCATCGTGCCGGCCCCGATCAGGAGACGGCTCCCCCTGTGGAACACCTGGACTGTCATCCTGTAAGAGACTCCACCGATCTAAGAGCCAATCAAACGGGGAATGATACATGGACTTCATTAGTTTCTCCTTTCATGTCTTCTGAAACATCCCCCAGAGGTTTAGCAGTCGTTCAGGAGACTGATTCCCCCCTCCTGCATTCCTTGCTTTCGCACAAAGCGCATCAAGTTGATCAATCTCGACATCAGATAAAATGATGCCCATGCTGAGGGCAAGAGCTTTTAAGTTTTCCCGACGAAGATGGTCCATTCTTGATCTCCTCATTATTGTACGTGTCCGAATGTGTCAAAAATGGCGGTTTGCTTCGTGAATTTCATTAGTTTCTCCATGATACTTCTTATCAAGCATTATTATTCCAGCTATACGTATAGCCACTATCTGGAGCAGGACTCCTTTCGCAGAGCCAAAGAAGCTCGGCTTCTTCCTGTTGTAATTGCGCCCAGAGTAGGCTATACGCCAGTGGGGGCAGGTCTTCCTTCAACTGCAAGAGCAGATCCCGCCGTCGGGCGAGGTGACTCTGCATCATTGTTTGGATGCATGTGTTGAGCATAGAGATTCCTCTAACTGTGTCCAATGCCAATGAACACGAATGTCACAGGCATCGCGGCTAAATTGATATAAAACAGGGTGCTCCACCCCACGAACAGACCATTCCAAATCAAGACGATCAGGCTCGCCATAAAAAAGAAGAGATAAAACTGGGGCTTTCTGAGTGTCCAAATGAAATAGATTGCCGTAGCAACCTCAAAAATAACTAATAAGAGCTTGTCTACTTTGGTCTCATCGATTTCCTGTGCTCCTGCAACCAGAGGCACAAGCAGACAGAGGCACAGACACAACATCCCCTTAATACATCGTGCCATAGCGTCGTTCCATCATGTCGCTGAAATGGGGATTGCGAATGCAAGAACGGCAAAAATTGCCCCCACATTCCGCACATTGATGACACAGGGGCGCCCCGCAACAAGCACACTGCGACATTCCCGGCTGACCACAGTCACACAGATTCTCAAGATCCGTATATGGATCGTAATCTTCGATAAAATCATCTTCGTGTTCGGCGATCCATTCAGCGTATTCCACGTAATCCATCGTTCGCTCTACCCGTCCGGGTGGCCCCACCCGGCGGTTGACTCCATGATGTCCTCATACAGCGCATCCGCGTCGTCCGCTTCCTGTCGGGCGCGAGCGATGTCGTTGGCTGTGCCCGCTTTCCGGGCCGTGTCAAGTTTATCATGCGCCTCCGCCCGCAGAATGCGGGCCGCAGAGCGCAAGCGCAACATGTCTACCTGCTCTGTGATGCGATGGAAGGGTGTCATCTGACTATTCTCCTTATAGATTCTCGCTTTCAAATTTCGCATCTAAGCGATCAAAAGAAGGATGGTATGGGATAGTATACCCTTTTCCTTTTGATCATTCCTAACTAGAAAATCGAAAGAATTTCATCTAGTATTAGATAGCACCGGGGGCGTCTCGTAACGTGGCTGCTCACACGGCTTATACGAGTCTCACCTTTTCAACATGTCTGCCCCGAGCAACTTGACAGCAAGGACAGTCGGGGGGAGGTTCTTGTCATGAAGAACGCACCGACTTTCATCGGACCCCTCATGCTGGTCGCCTGTGCCTACTTGGGAGGTGTGGCCCTCGATTGTGTGCCCCCATGCTCATGCACGATTTCACGCTCTAAGTCAAACACATTCATCGCGAGCCGGACTCCGTGCTGTTCATCCCACACTTCGACTTCTTCAAATGGGCCATACTGCCGTTGAGGAAAACAGGCCCAGTCCGGCCCGACGCGAATGACATATTCATAGCCATCCAGACATTGAAACTGTGAAGTCGTGTGTGTGCGTAAAAAGGTATTGATCATATCTGGCATGATGCGTCTTCCTCCTGGAGGTGCTGACAAAAAGTCTCAAATGAAAACGGCTTATCATAACAGAGACCATATTTGTGATGCAAATCTTTATGGTGTTTGCGCCAGCCCTTGAGCGGCTGGTCAAACGGCTGAAAGTGCGCCATGTGTCGGGAAAGCCCCATGCGATGCGCTTTAACAACAATCGCCTTCCATGTGACGGCCGGGAAGGCAGCCATCAATTGTGCTTTCGTTTGCCAGGAGTACATCGCTTCGAGTTTCGCTTCCCGATGCTGCTGTTTCCAATACGTGTGTTGGCGTCGCTGATGTTTCGTTCTCATTGGCCCTCCCCATAATATTGTTGTAGCGCCAAGAACAGATGATAGAGCGGCTCCGCCTTCGCATCGTGGGGCAGCACAAAGCTCCCGCCTGGGTGCTCAAACAGGCAGAGATGCACACACGGGTCATCGGCGTCATAAATTGTGAGGCGACACATCCAGGTCGCTGGCCCTGAAGCCCCTTCTTGGATGACACGAAATGATGTCATTCTGTTTGTCGATCGGGCAACGAAGCTATGAGGACAGCCGCTTCTGCGCCATCCCCCAGACTCGGCTCGAATGAGTCAAAGACCTGGGCCTGTGTTGGTGCCCGGCGAATCTGCAAGGGCGGCACCCCCTGCGCCATCCACCAGGCCCGGCTGTAAATAGGCATGTTCTCAAATTCAAGCTGTTGATCTTCTTCTTGCTCTTGTTTGACATCAACGAGCACCATGCCATAATTATTAATGCCTTGCTTCTTGACATAGTCCTCTCGAAACTTGAGCTTGTTGCGCTTAAACGGATTATAGTTGACCTGATGCTGCCAGCGTCCCCACTTCCACGTAATATCGACGACATCGGGATGCTGCTGCTGTAAGGATTTCGCCATTTCCAGCCGACCATCGAATTTATCATCTTGCCGATAAAGTTGGTCCGTATTGCCGCCTTTCATGGTCATCGTGGGCATTTTATCACAGAGGAAGGCATTAAATAAGATGGTACACCATCCCGCTTTTAAGACTCGCAAAGAGATGTCTGTATCTTCATTGTAACGCCCACGCCATCGAAACGGGATGTCATTCCGAATCAGAATACAGCTATAAATCCGGGTATTCAGATAAAATGGAGGTACTTTTGACTTTCTGGGAGTCAACAGTTCGTATTGAAACCCGGCAATAGCGACATTTTCATAACGCAACACAAAATCCTCTGCCACCTTAAAATACACGCCTGTGGTCCCTCTGACTTTCAAATTCTTGTTCAATCGGTAAAAATCTCTGAGATTGTCGTCGAGAATCCAATGCCAACTAGCCCCTTGTTGCATACTGTGTGCCCACACCCAGTTTCGAGCAGGGATTGAACCTTGCCCTAAATTTGAAAAAGGGAGCACCAAAATCTTTTGTGGATCAATAACTGCGGAATACTGAGCATATTCCTGGGGTTCAATGACAATGTGATAGGGCACGTCCATTTTGTCAAGCGCCTTGCTTGTCAATCGTGGTTCCCAGCGGCCCTTGGAAATAATGTAGACAGGGAACTGAGGATTCATGATTCCTCCTGATATTGGAAGCGCAAGAGATCCGCCGGTTTGACTTCTGGATACCAAATGCTTTTCGTGTGCAACGTAAGGCGTTGCCCAAGAAGTGCTGCAAACTGTTCCATATCCTCAAGCGTCTGAAAATTGACAATCACTTGTTTATATGCCGTCTGATCGTCTTGTTGGAATTCTGGCATATCTTGCCAGTGTTCCTCCCACCACTCGGGCATGTCAAACAGCGTGGCTTGTCGTTGCTCTTTCATGCTCTGCCTCTTCATGCAGGTGTCGTTGATAGAATTCCCGCACGGCCTGATCCAAAATCACCGTGCGAGGAATCTTCAGGCGCCAATACAGCGCATCAAGCACGTCTTTCGTGCTCTGCCACACATTCACTTTTGTCCATGTTTTTTGTTCCATAGTCCTAATATAATACAGAGTGTCTATGGTGTCAAGTGTTTGTGTGAGATTTTTTAGGATGTCGTGTGAAATTTCTCTAAGACATCAAACACGAGCCCCTGAAACTACTGCCAGCGCGGTTTATCGTAAAACTCAAGGATATATTGCCAGCCTTGCGAGCCATCCTCTTTCGTGTACGGTTTTGAGGGCAATTGCAGCCAGCGACTTCCGTTTTTTTCATGCACACAAATCCCCCGGATTTCTAAGCCGATCTGAGTCATGCGAAGGTCAAGAAAGCCCTGAAGCGTATTCTTTTGGTATGGTTTGTAATTAATAATTTCAATCATTATGTCCCGATTCTCCATTCTGGTTCAGCCCATTGTGAAGACCAATCTAGATCTTCTGATAATGCCTCAAGTTGTCCCCATTCGTTCATATATGCCTGTACGATTTTAGGATCATCTAGAATCATACAATTTTCAAAAGAGAGTTCAGCATTATGCGAAAAGTTATACGAACCAGTCCAGACTCTTTCAGGCACAAAGTGATAATGTTCATACATTCTTACTATGCCTTCAGAATCCTTCCATGTTTCAGTAACCGTTTCAAGATTTCCCGACACAAGAAATTTATGGTGCATCCTAGGAACTGAAATTTGTCCATTATGTTTTGCAAAGCCTACACATCGAACTGGAGGCAAGCTAGGATCTGAACAAACTGATAATTGTGACGTCTCAATGAAATTATATCGCTCAAAAGTCCCAGGAAGAGATTCATAGGCTTTCCGTAAATCCTGTTTCCAAGTTGTTGAATGTGCTGATGGATATTCAGGGCGAAGAAAGTCCTCTTTTTGCACGAGAAATGCGACCCCTTTGAGAGATGAGAGAGCCTCTAAAATCCTGAAATTCGTGAGCCATGCAATACACCCTACACAATACCGTGTCTGCTGAATGAAGTTAATCAAATGTTCTTCAATATTTTTAAAAAAGACCTGCGGTGATGAATCAAGAATACTAAAATCTTGTTGAGGATATGGCCCTTGATATCCATCACCATCAATAGGAATATCGTGCAAGCTTGAGATTGGGATTTGTTTTGAATAATGCTGATAATACAATTGTTGTGTTTTCATAGGTTCAGATGTAAGAGAGTGTGTAGTTGTAACCCCCTTATATATATAAGGGGGGTTACACAAATTACACTACACAGAATTACACACTTTTTTACACTCCTTTATATCCCCAAATCCCCTTGCCAACTAGGGGTTCTTAGGACATAGCAAATTGACAGTTACACAAATTACACAAGAAATTACACACTTTTTGATTTTCTGCTAAGTCCTTATTATTCAATGTGTTAGCAATATTAGAAAATCCTAATTTACACACCATGGAAAACCGCATAAGTCGTTAAAATACTATAGGTTATCAGAAAAAAATCGCTATTTTTTGAAAATGAGTTACACAAAAAATTACACTCCCTAGAAAATCAGGCGATCACAAGAGTTTCCAATGAATTCTGCCCTGAACTTGCGTCAACCATCCTTGCTTCCTAACCATCTCAAAATGTGAGTAGGCTGTTTTCTTTGTGACCCCAAACTTCTCACAATATTCTTTCAAGAGGATGTCTTTTGTTTTGCCTCCATGTTGTAATAATTCTCGATAGTTCCGTTTTGCTTCCTCTTGCTTTGTCATCTTGAGTTTTTCCGGCGGAGCATAGTCAATAAAATGGGCGAGGCCATCTTCTCCCCAAGTAAACGCTGCGAGGAGACCGTGATCAGGAGAATTCCGAATTTTAGCATTTCGGAAATCAGAAGACAATAATTTAATCATATAGTTTTCTTCTGCATTTCTCACTTGAAGGAATGTTGAGGCTTTTCGCATGAACAAACTTCCAATATGCCCCATGCCTTTTCCGTCAGTATCTTTACTATCAGGAGAGGCATGAATGGTGCTTAGGATAGCGCAATTCCGAACCTTCGCTGCGTGCCGCAGGTCTTGATAAAACTTAACGGCGAGTTCTTGATTGTTCATATCAGGAACCGTGTCAAGAAGTGTATCAATTACAATGAGTCCAATCGGTTGTTGAATAGATTCAATTTTTTCAAGGAGCCAAAATCCGATGTCATCTACGTCATCGGCACACATTTCTACAATGAGTCGTTGAAAGTCTCCATGGGCATTCAACAAACCATGTTTAATGACATGTGTTCTTTTTGCAATTCGTTTCAGCATTCGAAGATTATCGTCATGGGTTCGTTCGGTATCAAAATGGAGGATAATTTCATCAGAAGACATCTGAAAGGTAAACGGACTGTTTTTCTCGCATGGGTAAAGTGCCTGACTGATAAGGAGTTCAATCGCCGTAGACTTGCCCATTCCTTGTCGAGAGACAATCACCCCCATGTCATGACGATTAAGAAGATAGATCTTGCGACTCTCTTCACTCTCCTGATAGTATAGAATAGATTCTTTATCAATATATTCATCTTGCAAAGAAATTCTTGTTTGTCCATGTGTGAAAATACTTAGTCGAACTTTCTCTTTGTCAATAATTGGAAGATTTTCTAACACATCAAGGGAAAAAAGGCGTGTTTTGAGCAACAGTTCACTTGCAATCTCTGGAAAGCCTTCATGAATAAGAAAATCAATTGTTGCATTCTTGACACACAGCACTTGTGTTCCTCGATGAATGCAATACTTAAAGCCATCATAAGTTTCTTCAACGATGACAGGGACATTCCGTTTCATAAATACGCGAAATGTAAACTCCGTGGCAAGAAAGGCTAAAAACTTGACAACATCAATATGATAGAGCAAGGTTCCTCGAAATTCTGATATAGACCAAAAACACCACTCAGGGAGATATTGACTTTCTTGTCCGCTCTTTGCCATGGGAGGAGTATATGTCTCTCTGACAGAATTCAATGCGGTTTGAATTGTACGCTCTCCATAGGTTTGTTGCCCTCGTTTTTCATCCCATTTCTGTCGGTATAAGGCGCTCTGACGAAACAGGCGGTCGAGCTGATCAGGAATTTGTGTATAAAACGCTAGTAATGAACACAGGGCAAGATCGGCACTTGAATCATCTCCAGCATAGTCAGACGTATCACCTGTCCAGAGTGCCTGAAATTTCGAGGCATTCGCTGCTTGTTGACAAAGCGCAAGAATGTCTTGATCAGAAAGTGTTGGTTCAGACGGTATCTGGATTTTCTGTGGGGATGTTGATTCATCGTTAAACGCCCAGGCATATAACTCATTTAAGGGCTGTTGAATATTGTGAATCGTGTCAAAATTTTGACAGACGTCGGCTGTAAAGGCTAAAAATCGGTCTTTATCATAGATTTCTGTATGTTTTTTGTCATTTTTGCAGCGGTTCCCCGGCTTTTTCCCATGTCCTAAAATATGAAAGCCCTCCCCACCCTGTGAACGTTCCATATATGAATTAAATCGCTGCATCCATTGTTCAAATTCAGGGAGAACTTGTTTGCCTCCATTGAGGCAGTGATCAAAATCAATAAAGGTGTATGGATCTTCGGCAAAGAGACAAAAAGCCAATCCTGAGAACTGTGTATAGCGTGTCTCTAAAATAGAGAGTGCTTGTTGAAATGATGTCCAATCTTCTTTTTTTGTTGACCGGGCGCGTTTAAAGCCAGGTTGTACACGATAAGGAATTTTTGTCAAATTGCCGTCTTTATCTCGTTCGAGCCGCCATAACCCCCATTGAGGGCAATCTTGCAATTCTGCCGGAGTATAGCGTTCTAATCGGTCACAATCTTCTGCTGTTGCTATTTTTAGTGGACTTTCCATATTGACCTTTTAATGACAAGGAGTTAATTGTTTCTCTTTAGTCTCCGTAAATTCGACAATCATTTTTTCAACGTATTTTTTTAACGTAATGTCCTCATCATTCGCAAGGTCTTTTAGCAATTTATGGTGATGTTTTGAAACATAAATAGGACGATGATTATAGCGATATCCTTTCCCATCCATAATTCTCAGCCTCCTTTCATTGGAATTAATACTATAATAAAGTTTTTTCTTTTTTTGTCAAGAAATATCTTGACAAATTCACAGACTCTATTATGGTAGATGTACTGGATCGGGATCGTGCACACAGGCCAGAGCCATCGAGGCTGTCCGGGGGGCGGACTCGATGGGGCCTGATTCCGGTCCAGGAGTCTGTATGCCTCCGGTGGTTTCAGCATTCTACTCAGCGGCGGGCGTGCAGCTGTTGCACATACAACCTGAGGTCTTACACACCGGAGTGGGTCGGCATGCTGCGATATCAAACCTCATGCGGGATGTCGGTTCCCTCCATCTTATTATGAAGTTTTGCTATGTATTATTTTGCCTATAGTCACAATGCTCGTGACTTTTATTTCATCACGGATGACCAATTCGCGAAAACTCTTGATCAGTTTCAGCGAACATGCTGTCGCTCTGGGGATCGGACGCATACACGAGAATGGTTGTTGACAACATTTGCTAATGCGCTCCCCTCTCTTGGAGCACAAGAACAGGAGGATCCCATATGTCAGGAAAAGACGTGATCATGTATGGAATGTGGACCGTGGGAATCAGCGTTTGTCTATTCCTGCTCATTCTGTGGCTGACTGGCTGTACGCCGTATGCCTTCTGAGGGGACCCATCCAATGAACATGCATGACTATATTCCAGATCTCCCCCCGCCCGTCGGGGGGGTGCGCGGCGCCTATCAATATGTGTCGCCTGTCATCATTCAAACGAATTTTTGGCATCAACACGGCATCATCGTGCCCCGCTGTTTTTCCGTACGCTACATCCTGCCAGATGATGGCTGGATGCATGAAGCGCTTGCCAAATTCCATGCCTTTAACCTGGCCGTAACGGGCAAACAGCCACACGATCTCTATCAGCCGGATGTGTACGTCTGTATGGAATTTGCCTGGGATTTTAAAGCGTTTCTGCACACTTGCCATGTCTTGCATTGGCAGAAAGACGTGGGGAATGCGAAAATGGCTGTAGGCTTTGGCGCGACAGGCGTCAAGCGCTCTCCAGAAATTCCGTCACGTCATGCGATGATTCTGATCGTGAAAAAAACGCGGGATGGCTATGCAATCTGTGGCAAAGAGCCCCAATTGGCAATGTCCCCGCAGTCCGATTATGGCGTGATTGAGGATTGCTCCTCATTCACGGATGTCTTGTTTTGAGGAGGATGTGGACGAAGATGAGTGATCTTACAGAATTTCGACGAGATAGGACTTGGCAAGCCCGGCTAGATCGGATGCGTGCAGAGATTTCCGATCTCAAAGCGCATCTGACACAAGTTGAGCAAGTTCTGCGCCGAGAGCACATCTATGGCGAAGAGGCGCGCCGCTTGATCACCGAAGCCGAGGACTTGATGACCGTGGACCAACTGGCCCAGTGGCGCGGGGTGCGGGCCTGGCTGGAAACGTATTCACAGGAGGGAGACCTGCAATATTCCCAATTCGTAGATGATCACTTTTGGGAATGAGGGGGATCTGCTACATCGGTGGTGCTGATAGTCTGTAGAGGACAAGAATCTTCTTCTTCCGTGTAAGGTATTGATTAAAATCAAAAAAATAACATTTTTATAAAAAAAGTGCATTTTTTTCTTGACAAATTATAAATATGTTATATATTAGATATAGTAATTAAGAAACATTAACAACACGGAGGAGCACACAATGAATGCAGTAGATGACATCAAAATTATGAGTGATCAGGAAATCATTGGATCATACATAATGTATGGCGTAACCGGCGCCATGAACATGAAGATTCGCAATGGCATTCAGTTGTCGGCAGATGAGATCGCCAGAAAAGAACGACTCTCTGCTGCTCTGAAGAATCTTCCAGTCTTTCAGGGTGTGGTATATCGGAAAGTCCGCCTGTACGATGAGAGTTGGGTAGAAAATTTTGCTGCTTGGCATAAGGTCGGCTGTATTGTCCGATATGATGAGTTTGTCTCTGCCTCCACGTCATTTGAGTTTGTTGAAAATCATAATGTGGCCCCGACACAGGAGACTTCAGACATGGATGAGTTTGAAGTCATCCTGAAAATCCAGAGCAAACAAGGAAAGACATATATACATCTTTTTCCTGATGCAGATGACGATGAAAAAGAAGTCCTGTTTACTTGTAATAGTCAATTCAAGGTTCTTTCCGTATCAAAGGATGGTCGAAATATTGAATTGGAAGAAATATAAGAGAGGAGGGGGCAAGTCCCTTTTCTTTCTATGAATGAACAACTGAAACAATTTCGAGCACGGTGGCACCTGACACAAGCAGAAGTGTCCGTGCTGTTGGGTGTCAGGCAACCAGTCTGGAACATGTGGGAAACCGGAAAACGAGATGTCCCGAAGTATATCGTGAAGGAGATTTCGTTCTTTGAACGCCTGAGGAAGCGGGAACAAGACAAAGACCTTCGAAGGGTTCAGAACGGATAACAGTTTCTGCAACAAAAAAAAGGAGGAGGCAAATGAAGCGACTGATTTGTTTGATGTGTTGTTGTGTGTGTGTTGGCTGTGCAGATAAAGAGCTTCAAGAGCTATTTCCACAACCAGAGTATGCGAAAATGAGTCGCACACTGTCCGAGGATGTTCTCCAATCGGGGCCGGCTTCCCTTTTTGAAGGCGTGTTTTGTCACGTTCCGACGGAGCGCGATGATCTGGAGGCGGATGCTATAAAATATCCCTCCTGGGAATATTCGCTGCACGTGGCAAATTTCGCGTTGTTAGGGCCTGGTGGGATGCAGACCATGATGAATGGCTATGGCAAGCAGGGCTGGGAAATTATCACTGTGCTGAACCTCCCGGAGGATGGGGGATTCTCCACGTACTTTTTCTTCTTTTTCCGACGGCCCGTACAGTAATATTATGAGGCGGGGCAAAACGTCCTGCTAATAATAAGTTATGAGGCTTCTACGAAGTACCGAGCGGGTAATGCCGGGGACGTCCTGAGCGAGCGGCCAGCAAGATGGATAGCCTGTACATATGCCGCAGGCTCTCTGAGCTTAGAAAGAGCGAGAACCCTGAAAGAAAGACGGGTTGACACTTGGAAAGACAGGCTAACCTGCCGCCATAAAAATAATACAGCGCGGCCCTGGACGAGAGTAACCAGGGCAATTTTAAACGGAATTCCCGCAGCGAGGCCCGTTTGGTGGTAATTATTAGCATACGTCCCGACCTATTGACCGGTGATAGCAGGGAACTACGGAGCGAGAATTACCACCAATAACCGCAGGGATAGACGAGAGAGGGCATGATGTGGCCCCTTGATCAACTTGACATTCCCGATGTCCACGGAGTCATAGCACACATCCGGGAGGGTGACTCGCAATATATGACTAAGCAGAGGCGGTGCGGGGCCGCCTCATAACAATTGCGTGCACAAGAGCTTGCCCGCGCTCGCCAGTTTCAGCAGCGTACTTCCGGTCAAGTTTTTGTGTGGTTCACAAGGTACAGCCCGCTATGGCAAGCCTTGTAACGCATAGCGTTATAAGGCTTCACACTATGGTGCAGTTGCAACTCATAAAAATAGCTTTTGACCCTCAAGATGTGGTTTATACTCCACATTGGATCGCGTCTGATATGGTGTCTTTTTTTAAACCGTCAGGCACAATCCTTGAACCGTCAAAAGGAACCGGTGTTTTTATGAAGTATCTGCCACCTGATGCTGAATGGTGTGAAATCAGAGAGGGGAAAGACTTTTACGCATACGGGAAACAAGTTGATTGGATTATCGGGAATCCCCCGTATAAGCAATTCTTTGAATTTATGGATCACTCTTTCGATATTGCAAAAGATATTGTTTTTCTTCTTCCAGCAGATAAGCCTTTTAACGTATTTTCGACAGTTAAAATGATTCACGATAAAGGCGGTATTGTTCATGCTCGTTTTTATGGGGATGGTAGGACAGTAGGATTCCCAGAAATACACAGACCGGTGACGGCCTTTCACTTTAGGACTGGTTATTCTGGTTCTATGGGGTTTTCCTTTGCTACCCAGCCTTATAATAACAAGTTAGGCGGCTTATGAGTCCATATTATCAACATAACGGAATCACAGTTTATCACGGAGACTGTAAAGCTATTTTGCCAGAATTGCAGAATATTACAGTCATTGTGAGTGACCCGCCGTATGGGACTCAACTTGATACTGATTATACACGCTTTAAGGGTGGCGTACAGAGGAACCGTGTATATAAGCCTGTTATCGGTGATTCTGATTTATTTGACCCTCAGCATCTTTTGAAATATAAGAAAGTGCTACTGTTTGGATATTCCTACTTTGCCCAGAAAGTTCCTCCCGGTACGCTGCTTATATGGGATAAACGGTTTAAGAATGGGAGCGCATTTCTTGCAGATGGAGAAGTCGCCTGGATGAAAAACTGGTATAATCGAATCGGCCCGAAGACGGGCGGACGTGGACTCTATATTTTTTCATTGACGCAGCAGGGTTTTGTCAGGCCAGAGAAAGATCGGTTTCATCCTACACAGAAACCAGTGGCATTGATGGAATGGTGTATTCAGAAATTGCGTCTTGAGCATAGAGACGTGATATGTGATCCGTATATGGGGAGCGGGTCAACGTTAGTTGCTGCTCAGAATCTTGGCTTTCAGGCAATTGGTATTGATGTCGAACAAGAATATTGTGATGTTGCTGTCGAACGATTACGGCAAGTGTCTCTGTTTGGCGTGGGGTCGCTTGCTAACAATGCCATGAACGCCGACCCCAAAGAGCGCGGCGCAAAATTGGCGGTTTAATAACAGGCTCGTCTCCGCGCTCTTTTGGGCGGGTTATGGCGGGCGTTATGAAGCTTAGACGAGGAAGGATTATGACACCAGAACAAGCGATTAAATATGATATTTTGCAAGATGCTTTTGAAAATGGGGATGCCCCACTACCTAACTGTCCAATTACAGAAAAGAATATTGACAAATTCTATGAAGAATTACTCGTCAAAGAAAATATACACTGGGATTATGTTTCAAATTTTCGAGAGAGTGGAGAAGAAACGAATATTGGCTGTGATTGGTCACGGAATTATGAATCAAAATCGGTGGCAACTCAATTACGTGATGGAACTTGGGTAGGCTGGACATATTGGTATGGCGGTGGAAAACATGGAGATCCCGATAGTATCCCCTGGATGGATGAAGCATATTTTTTGGAATGTTCAGCACATGAAGAAACTATAATTGTCCGTGACTTCAAGAAGATAGATACTGTGGTCACTTCATAACAAAGCCATGCAAAGGAGCGCAGCCGATGCCCGCAAAAATTAAGTGATAATTATTAACTCATCACCCGCTATCAGGTTGACTCTGTGCTGCGCCATCTGATGGCAGGCGTTAGCAGGCTTACAGGAGAAGCATCGTGAAATTGAAACCATGCCCTTTTTGTTTAAATAAAAAAGTTGAAGTAGTTGATTTCGGGAACGATGACGGCGAGATAGAATACGCCGTCTGTTGTGAAAATTGTGGTGCTACTGGCCCGAATGACATTAGCATCCAATTAGCTTCTGAGATGTGGAATCTTAGAAGAATCGAGCATCCAAAAGAAGAAGTAATTTTTCGAGAAGATGGGTTTGAAATTAAAAATATCAAATTTAGCTAAGGAACTTGAATTTGTAGTTATAATGCCTGTAAAAATGCAGGCGCAGGGAGTGCAGGTTCGATTCCTGCTCGTTTATCGAGGACTGGTGTGGAGGGAGTCAGGTTCGATTCCTGATGATTATGGCATCTGACAATAATCAGAATGCTAACTCTGGTGAGCAGTGATACGGGCGGCCAGCCCGTTAAAGTGATAGCGGAATCTATCACAGGGGCATTCTAACAAACATTTGCAGCGCGACCAAACCCGCGCGCTGTAGTTTCAGTATAATCCTATCGCATAACGGTTCGTGCCAGCATCAAAGGCGTTGCCCGTCATCAGGGCGTGTGTTTGACGGCTGAAATGGAGCGTTATGAAGCGACTTAGTTATCGTTCACTAACCTTCAGAATTTGGTATCGTAAACACTTCACTCTGCCAGGGCGTGGTCAACTCTGGGCCTATCCATCCAAAAGGACGATAGCGAACATGCCCGCGAAGCACACAATCCCCCGTCATGCCATGAGGGAGGACATATAAGAATGTGATGGTCTGCTCCCCTGGTTCAATGGGGCACGGATACTCTCCCAGTTCCACGGTATATTCACAGGCCAATTCTCTTGAACAGGTTCCATTCATTGGGAACCGGGCCTGACGATGCAACGACAACAGAAGCTTGTTTCCTGTCACGCGCTGGACCGGGACTGGACTGGTAATTGTGTAAAAAAGCCATCCGTGACAAACGGCAGGACCATCATCAAGATAATCCAGAGAAGCAGACTTGCCAACACAAGAGCACTAATGCGCTGATAGAGAATCATGGGGTCCCCCCTGCTTGCCACATCTGAAAGGCAATGCTGATGAGGCCACCGATGACGAGAAGTAACAGCGTCCAGGTAATTTTTGTATTGGCTTCAAGCCGACTCATCGCTACACGGACCGTATCCACCAGCGCATCGACTTTTGTCACTTCTTCATTAATATGATCGCAGACTTTTTCCAAATGCGACACCCGTTGCTCCAATCGAACCACGTCCTGTTTGAATCGCTCCGTGTTTGCATGAGTGTCCATAGATTACTCTGAGACCACCGTCATCTTGAAGGTAGGGAAGGATTGAAAGTCATCATCCCAGGCGACAAGCAGATTCCCCACTGCCGGTAGTGGGCCAATCGTCCAGATCCCCGCGGCAAGGTCAACGGTATAGCCTGCTGTGGCCGGGTTTTGCTCAATAAACGTGCCGTCCACATGCCGCCACAAGATCGGGGTTCGCTCGGCGCCCGTCGGATCTTCCTCACAGGTTATTTCAAGCACCCCTGCGGTACAGGTTGGCGCCGCTCGATGTGCCGCAATCTGCGGGGTGCCGTATTGATAATAGTCAATTGCGTAGATCAGGGCATTATAGACTTCCTTTGGGAAGATGACGCCGAAAATTTGCGCAAATTCAATCCGCACCCAGCCGACCCACTCTTCAATGTCCGCATCGGCGGCATAGTTCGCTGGCACGGCGGCCATATTCGCGAGAATATAGGCCATTAGCCCATCCGGGAACGGCTCCTCTGTATACGTGGCAATCTGCCAAATCGCTTTGTCCCGTCCGATCAGGACATCACCCGGCTCGGCAAAGAGCCAACATCCGATGAGAGAGACAAGACAGATAGTTATCAGTAATCGTTTCATCATATTCATTCCTTTCAATTACGGTAAGGCAGAGAAGTCAACGTCAATCCACGTTTTGGTTGACCCCCCTGCGGTTGTTTTACAGACACGGTCCCCATCATCCCCGGTCCCGGTTCCGTCTGATTGCCAGCAGACAGTTGACCCCTCATCCGGGTCTGAGGGATCGGCACTCAATTCCCGATAGGTAATCGCGCCGTTGACATCGAGGAGTGTGTCTGGATCGGTCACACCGATCCCCCATCTGCCTGCGGCTGTCAATGTCGCTCGAATCGTGGCACTCCCCGAATTGGCGTAATAGATGCTTGAAACTCCAAAGGACAGATTGTCCGAATCATCATAGAGAATATACGGCCCATTATTCAGATCAATAGATAGGAAATCAGTACTGTCTCCATTATTGCGGAGTGTGAGAAAGGGCGTGGACGAATAATAAGCACTATCAATTTGCACAGCAGCTTTGCTTGTGATGCTTCCTCCCGTAAACCGATTAATAAAATTCACTTTCCCATCAGAATTAATAAAAAATCGGTCAGTTAGGGCCCCGTTAAAGGTTGACTGAAATAATAATCCCCCATCAGCCGCGGCGGCTGATGTATAATCATTATCTTTGGTTGCGAGAAATGCGGCAGCGTCTCGAAGTGTCGTTCCATCCGCTAATGAAAAATAGATGCCAGCCGTTTGAGTTGTTTCTGCTGCGCCTCCATCCAAATTTTCGAATAAGAACTTCGCTGCTCCATCAATTGTCGCACGGGCGTGCAGTGTATTCGACGGAGAGGCATTGGTATTAATTCCGAGCCGTTTATTCGTATTATCCCAAAAGAAATTGGCGTTGTCTTGCGCCAGTTGTGTGCTGGCATCGACAAACAGCACACTGCCTGACGTGCCACTGCCCACGCTATCCCCAATCGAGATGCCACCACCACCGGCGGCATCCTCCCAACTCAATTGACCGGGGTCATCATCCCACATGAGATATTTATCGGCATTCGGGTCTGCCGGAAAGACCGTATCCGCGCCTCCGACAGCATGTTCTGAGGCATGCGTGTCACTTTCGTAGCCAGCTTCCCCATGATCGCCCCAGCCATACGCGGTGTCCCAATTTGACTCTTGTGTCAAGGTGACCGCGGCATTCGTCGACCCATCACTGAGATCGTCCATGTCCACTTGACTCGCTCCACTTCCCCAGTCAATATGGGTGTCCTTTACGTTGTCGGTCCCCGCGGTCAACAGGGCGTTGGGGTCGGTCTCTGTCGCGACATAATCACTCCCAGCGGTCGCGGTTGAAAGCACCCCCGTCCCTGTTGTCACCTTGACCAATCCGGTCGCTAAGGCAGACAAGGCTTGCTCAGCGGACAACGTGTCATCAGCAGTCTGTGTGATATACGTGGCATCCGTCGGGGCGTCATTCCCGATCTCATTCCAGGCGGCATCATAATAGAGGTACATTGCTTTCTCGGCGCTGTTGAAATAGAACCCGCCAGTTTCAGGGTTGCTGGGGCTTGAGGTGTAATTTTTGAACACGACCCAGGGATGAAAATCTGGATTGTCCGCGCCTGGTCCGCCGATGGCGCGTGATTGGGAGTCATGCAAAACACGAGGCATCGTGCGATTGTCAATGACGAGCCACGTTCCAAAGGCCCCAAACAACAGAAGAACACTCAAAAAAATTATAAACACGGTTCGATGCATCATTATCATTATCTCCTATGCACTATCACTGAGCGGCGCCATCTGGATCCAGGCCGTGCCGCTATAAATAAAACTGATACTATCATTCAGTCCGAGTGTATGATTCTGGGCATGATGCAAGTGCAACGTGCTCCCATCTAACACGCTATTATCTTGTAAGGTCACCGTCGCACTATCATTCGTACCCAGGAGCACGAGCATCTGTCCTGTTGTACCTGCAGCGATTGAGGGGGTGCTGGTCAGCGTGACATGCGTGCCATTGCCCGCCACAAAGACCAGATTATAGCCGCCTGAAATCGCATCCTCTGCATCAAGAGTCTCGGTCGTGGAGGGAAGCACGCTCATACTCGAGGTGTCTAGCGTTATGTAGAGATTGCTATCACTTTCCACCACCTGGATCCGTTCTTCTGCATACACGACTTCGATAGTATCACTCATCTTAATCTTCTCCTATCGCAACATAGCGGATAGTCGCATCAGTCTCGAAATAGCGTTGCTGGACATCAATTTGGAGATCGTCCAGATACCAGGCCGTTACAGAAGCCCCTCCGGTCGGCTTAATGATCTGTAAAGCATACATGCCAGAAATGGCCGTGGATAATGAGGCCGACCCCTCCGCCGATCCTTCCCGCTTTAATTCAATAAATCCAGAGGTGCGAATAAGCTGAAAATTATGCCATGCGGCTGTACTAATATCAGTGGTTGAAGAAATTGTTGTCGTCGTATCCGTATCATCAACAATCGTGGCTTTAAGTGTCCAGCTCCCGGCGGTATTGACAAACTCAATTTGAATTGATGTCGTCACCCCTGAAGAATAGCCAACCCATTTGAAGAAATAAGTTTCGTTCGCGTTATCAGGAGTTGCATTAATGAACAATTCAAATTCAATGAGAAAGTCTCCAACAAGATCAAGTGCGTCAGAATATACCCAAAACCCTGTAATAGCCGTGCCTCCGTCAAACTTGAGGGAAGTCGCGCCGGTATGGGCTTGATCGGTGCTGTGATAGACGGGCGTCATCGCCCCTCCCGCAGGATTGACGATACGGATGTCAACTGAGGAACTTGCTGAATTCTCAATATAACTGTTTCCATCCGTTGTATCAGAATTGATGTCAAGAATCGTTGTATTTGCCGCCTTCATTTTCGTGCCGTCAATCTGGAAACTCCCCGTCCCTAATGCGACAAAGCCTGGGGATCCGAGAGCCGTCGTCGTATAATTGCGTAAGCGTGCCAGGTTTTCGCCTTTAAACGCAATAAAGGTCGCGGCATCCCAGAGCCACAAGTGTTGAATATTCAGATTCGTATTGGAAAGCGTGACAGTCTGGTTACTTGTGCCATCCACTTCAAAGGTCCCGGTGTTGGCTTTCGCATAGTCATCAAACTCACTGTCATCGTGGGCCCCGGTATCAATGGTATGTTTCACCAAGAATTTGGTGTCCAGGTCATCCTCGACATCGTTCGCCATCGTGGAGGCCGCACCGCCGAGACAGGCGGTGCCATCGGCAATCCAGGTGGGCGGGCTGGCATTCGAACCGCTATCCGGCGTCGTGCCCATCGCTATGACAAAATAATAATACGTATTCGTATTCGTATTCAGATTCGCATTGGTCCCGATCGTAAATCCGTCGGTATCAAGGGCCGTGACGCCATCCGTGATGACTGAGCCATCACTGGCTTTTTGAGTCTGGCCGGCGGTCGTGCAGAGATACAACTCCCCGTCATCGGTGCCCCACAATAAGAGCAAAATGATTTCGGTAAACGTGGTGTGGGTAAAGCTGACTGTCAACGCCGTCCCAGTGCCCGTGTACGTGTTCCCTTCCGGGATGGCAAAATGCTCATACGGCGCCTTCTGGGCCCCGGATATTTCATGCTCTTGCGTGAAGTCCGCCCAGATTTCCCGCAGATACTGGTTTTTCGTGTCGGGATACCCTAAGGCGTGCCCTTCCCCAGCGATAATGTCTGATGTGACGATAAGATCGCGTGCCATAAATTAGACCGTTCCTAAAATGAAATAATGATATGTCACCCCACTCGCATCTACCGCTGCATCAGAGCCAATGGTAAATTCGCCAGTGGTATCAATTGCCGTAATCATCCCTGCTTGAAAGGCATTCGTGCCGATTTGTTTCGTGTTGTTCGCCGTCATATCTGCGGATTGAAACACCGGGTACTCTGTATCTGGCCGTGAAATCTGAATAAAGAGAATGTTAAGGCTCGCATTTTGCAATGTCACCGTTTGTCCACTTCCAGACCCATTGTAAGTATATTCCTCAGTGGTCAAAAATTCATCTAGCTTATGCGTGCCGTCATCATTATGACGGGCTTTCCATAGTTCATAGAACTGTTTCGCGGCTCGATTCATGGTATCTGGCAACCCGTCTAGATTGCCATCCCCGACCGCGCGTTCCCCGGCTTGACTCCATTGTAATTCAGCCATAATTTACCAATAGGCCCCACTGTCCCCAAGTGTCATGTCCGTGCCATCCCAAAGTTTGACCTCAGGGCGATACGTCTTTTGTGTTTCTCGCAGATACAATTTCAGCCCCCCTTCTGCGAGCGGAAAGCCTTTTTTCAGCAGTTGAACGTACCGATCTGAGACGGCGGTTCCGGTTTCATCAATGCGATTCCGACAACTATAAACGCCGAAATCCCCTTCCTCGGCTTGCATGGAGATCTTGCTTGTTTCTTCCCAGTCAATCAGCCAGGTGCGCGTGGCGAACTTTTCGACCAGACGAGCCTGGATGAGATTGACGGAGGCGGTGTTGCGACACCAATCAAAGGTGTACGACTCTCGGTCATCAATCGTTGCCCGCAATCCATACCGGCGAATCGAATTGACATCATGGGTACTTTCCCCATCGTCGTAGGCCAGATAGTTGATGTTGGTCCCTTCACGAAAGCGTCGATCGCGTTTCGCATATGTGGGGGCATAATAAGCCGGGATTTGATTCACCAAATTGTCGGCATACGAAAAGAACTCCACGCGGGTTGTGTCGCGTTCAATGAGTTCGAAGACCGGATGCATGAGCGCGGCTGAACCACTGTCAAGCCGCAGTTTCAAGGTATCATCGCGTCCCACATAATGGTCCATCAAAAAGGAAGCCGCCAGATTCGTCAGCCATGTTTGATATTGATGTTCACTTGTGATCGCGCCCGCTGCCACATAGCCCAGGTCATCGGCCAACACTGAGGCTTTCGTGAAGGACAGCCGGTCCACCGCAGCGGCACCCCCCAAGATCGTTTCAAACATGTCGACCGGATTCGTGATCAGATTGCCGTCATCATTCGGCCTGCCTTGACATTGACACGAGACTTCCCCATGATCGCTGTCAAAGGTCACAAGGGCAATCGTCCCCTGATCTTCATAGTCCACGGCGGTTTGTACACTGAATCCATTGGAAATTTCATCTCCATTCTCATCCCAAAAGCGAAACGTATTCCCGTTCGCTTCGGACAGAACCGCCTCCCCAGAAATGGCATGAGTATACGTGGCCGTGTTAATCAACACACAGGGGGTGATCGGATTATTGCCAGAGTTCTCCGTCAAATCGCCAAATAGCACTGGCAGCACATCACTGGCGCGCAAGGGATTTGTATAGCTGCCGGACTTTTTGAGTGTATAGGTACTCGTGAGGGTCAAGCTCATGCGCCCCACACCTCCCACGCCGCATCCTCAAGCGTTAAGTCATGATTGCTAATGACATCCGGGATCGTGGTGAGTGCATCATCCCCGGCATTGTTGACCCATAAGACCCGATCATTAAAATTTAGACTCAAAAGTTGTCCCCCGCATTGATTGCCGAGTGTAATCTGTTCGTCATTCGTGCCAGTTCGGTCATACGGCTGTGTTGCCTCCTGTGTCTCTGAGGTCGTTCCGCGAGCAAGCGTGAGTTCTGAATTCGCATGATCATAGTAATAATACAGGCTGAGGATCTCTGCTGCCTCCGCTTCGGCAAGCTCAAAGGTGCTCGTCAATGTCGTCGTAGCTGGAGTCCCCTCAATATCTTGTCCAGTCGTGACGTAAAGCACGCCTCCTGACGTGATGCCAAGATCAAGTGTCGTTTGCGTTCCATTATTTTCAAGCAAAAGAAACGAAATTGCATACTCTCCAATGACGTCCAGACGACAGACCACCCGACAAAACCAGGTATCGGTTGAGAAAAACGCATTCGTGAGGGCGGCATGCGTAAAAGTGTCTTGTGCCATCAATGCCATTTATGCCGGTCCTCCCCCGCCTTGCTCCATGCCCAGAGCATAGACGGTCATTGTCACGCCTGGGGTCAGGCTCACATAGACTCG